>OCPX01000177.1_pt1 | contig 69620 bp, 75 predicted proteins | sample 1538771 | NCBI WGS metagenome assembly OCPX01 (sample SAMN04571725, study PRJEB22368) | human gut metagenome | biome: human gut; material: stool | host: Homo sapiens | place: Luxembourg | collected 2012-11-01 | reverse complement strand
CAAGGCGAAGCCGCCATCCGCCGCCACGGCTTTTTGTATCTACTCCATCACACTCATAGGCGCAATCAAAGTAGAAAAACACATGATTGAACCCACACAATCAGCAGCCACTAAGAGCCGAAGGTCACCAGCGCGACGCCGTGAGAAGTGGAAAGGCAAATATCACCGCTTGGCACCACCTTCTCATTACATCCACCCGCAGACCAACCACCCCCAGCCTTACAGCACCTTACCCCATCGCAATCATCATCAAGCAGAGAGCCCACCAACATCTCGTTGATGGGTTCTTCTTATGCCTGACCGTTTGTGTTTCCATCGCATTAGAAAGAGAGTTCAATTGTGGCACACTGTCTATAAGCGCTACTTATAGCCTTTGCCCATAGGTAATCACATAGAGTTGCTGTGTGTTTTTCATGCTCATACTTATGCAGGTCGCGGTCAACAAGGCCATGGCTGCCTACCCCGTAAGACAGGCAGCCCATTGGGGTTACCCCATCCATTAATAAGGTACTGACGGTCTATAAATCATCACCTTTATGATAGTCCATATGATGACCGCTGCGCAAGCACCCAGAGGTACAAAAAAGAAAATCTTCAACCATAAAGGCATTGGATAGTACGTGCCAGGATTTACGATTCCGCTCTCCCACATGTCATACTCGAACCAGGTGTCGTCATTCAGACGACGATAATACTTTCTTCCCATAGTAATACGTTTAATTTAAGTTGTTTTGATAAAAGTTTCCGTCATTCTCTTTTCTTCTTTTCGTTCGTCTTTACATCGTCCGTCGGCAGGAACCTGTCCTGCGGGTATCCTCTTGAATACATGTGCAAAGGTAGGGTAAATCTACGGATTTTCCAATTTGATTATACGTATAAAAAAATAACATCCACAAAAAAACTCACCCTAACCTATCCGCGCAGGGATGGTTAGGGTGAGTTTCCTGTATGTTTCTATGTTCTCCCGACTTACTTCTCGCTCTCAGGCGCCTTGTCGATGAGGTCCATAAACTGGTCGAGCTTCGGAGTGATGATAATCTGAGTGCGGCGGTTGCGCTGCTTGCCTACCTCGGTAGAGTTGGTTGTAACGGGGTTGTACTCGCCGCGTCCGCCAGCTGTGAGGCGCTTAGGGTCTACGCCGTACTTGTTCTGCAGAGCCTGCACCACGCTCGATGCACGCAAGCAAGAGAGATCCCAGTTGTTGCGGATGTTCTTCATCGTAGCCGCACTTGTGTTCACCGGCACATTGTCGGTGTTACCCTCGATGAGCACCTCGTAGTCCTTGTAGTCGGTGATGATCTTCGCAATCTTGCTCAGAGTCTCCGCAGCGCGGTCGTTGATTTCGTACGAACCGCTCTTGTAGAGCATGTTGTCGGCAAGCGAGATGTATACGACGCCCTTGAGCACCTGCACGTCTACCTCCTTCATCTCCTCCTTCGAGAGTGAGCGTGTGAGGTTGTTGGTGAGCACCATGTTGAGTGAGTCTGACTTCGACTTCACCTCAACCAAGTGGCGGATGTACTGGTTCGACTCGTTGATCTGGTCAACAAGCTTAGAGATATTCACGTTGTTATCGCCAGCGTTGGTCAAACTCTTGTCGAGCGAAGCCTGCAGCGCAGCATAGTCCTGCTTCTGCTGCTTGAGAAGTTCCTTTGAAGCGTTGAGCTGTTCCTCGAGAGCTGCCACGCGAGCCTTCGATGCAGCGAGGTCTTCCTTAGCTGTCTGATAGTTGCCGGTGAGTTCTCTGTTTTCGTTCTGGCAGTTTACAAGATCCTTCTTTGATGCGCAGCTTGAGAAAGCGAGCAAGCCTGCGAACATCGCGATTGTCAATACGTTTCTTTTCTTCATATTCTAAATGTTTTTTATTGTTTTCAAAGTAGCATTTCGGTGCAAAGTTAGCATTTAAACTTCATATCTACTACATATAAGATGTTTATATAACTAAAATGTAAAGTCGGTTTAATGTAATTTAACTGTATATGATTGTCGTAGCATGGTGTAAAATGCTATTTTTTTGTTCTTTTTATAGGGTTATTTCATTTAAAATGCTTTATTTTGCAAATAGTAATAAGTATAACGCAATAATGTTGGAGGATTTCTGTATGGATAAGAAGAAACTGACACGTGAAGAAGCTCTGCGACGTTGGAATGCGTCTAAGGAGCTGAAGCGTAAAATGTCTGAGAAACTCGAACGTCTGGTTCGGGAAAGTTGCAAAGGACGTGATGATAATGGAACCGTAAGTGTAGAAGTATGGTAAATCCTTAATGGCAAGCCTGATATGTAATTGCTTATTCACAATAAAGACTAATCAAAACTAAAAACAAAACATACGAATGAAGAACTTGAAGTATATGGCTGTGGCGGCATTGCTGGCGTGCGGAACGCTTAATGCCTCGGCGAAAGACAACGTAGAGTACGTGGACCCGTTCATCGGAACGACTAACTTCAGCATTTGCAACCCGGGCGCTATCCGTCCGCACGGACTGATGTCGGTGGTGCCGTTCAACGTAATGGGATCTGACCTCAACGTGCAGGACAAGGACAAGCGCTGGTGGTCGGCGTGCTATGAGTACAACAACAAATACTTCACCGGTTTTGCGCACGTCACGCTCAGCGGTGTGGGCTGCCCCGAGATGGGCACACTGCTCACCATGCCTACATCGGGCGAGCTTTGCGTCGACTACCGCAGCTACGGCTCCGAATACAAGAACGAGACGGCGCGTCCGGGCTATTACAGCACCATGCTTACAAAGTACGGCATCAAGTGCGAGGTGGCGTCTACGATGCGCTCGTCTATTGAGCGCTACACCTTCCCGAAGGGCAAGGGCAACCTGCTTTTCAACCTCGGCAACGGACTCACCAACGAGATTGGTGCTTCGCTGCGCCGCGTCAGCGACACCGAGTTCGAGGGCACACGCCTTTTAGGCACGTTCTGCTACAACCCGCAGGCGGTGTTCCCGATGTACTTCGTCGTTCGCGTGAGCAAGAAGCCTGCGGCTTACGGCATGTGGAAGAAGCAGCCAGCTTTTGGCAACGCTCAGGCTCAGTGGGACTCCGACCAGGGCAAGTACAAGCTCTATCCTGGCTACGGTCGCGACATGGCTGGCAACGATATAGGCTATTATATGTCGTACGATTGTGCCGAGGGCGAGCAGGTGGAAGTGCAGGTAGGCGTGTCGTTCGTGTCTATCGACAACGCTCGCGAGAACCTCAACGCCGAGCAGAACGGCTTCGAGTTTGAGAAGGTTGTGAAAGAGGGTCACGACGAGTGGGCTCGCACGCTCGACCGCGTCACCGTAGAGGGCGGCACCGAGGACCAGCGCCGTGTGTTCTACACCGCTCTTTACCACACACAGATTCACCCGACCGTGTTGCAGGACGTCAACGGCGATTATCCGAAGATGGAAAGCAACGAGAACGGCAAGACTGCAGGCAACCGCTACACAGTATTTTCGCTGTGGGACACATACCGCAACCTCTCGCAGCTCGAGACATTGCTCTATCCCGACAAGCAGGTGGACATGATCAACTCGATGATTGACATGTACCGCGAGTGGGGTTGGATGCCGAAGTGGGAGTTGTTCTCTCGCGAGACATGGACTATGGAGGGCGACCCTGCCATCCCGTACATCGCCGACGCTTATATGCGCGGTCTGCGCGGCTTCGACATCAACGAGGCTTACAAGGCGTTCCGCACATCGGCTACTACCGAGGGCAAGAACAATCGTATGCGTCCCGATATCGACCCGTACATAGAGCGTGGCTACGTGCCGATGGGCTACTACGCTGCCGATATGTCGGGCGACAACTCTGTGTCGCACGCATTGGAGTATTACCTCGCAGACAACGCGCTCTCTATACTTGCTGGCGAACTCGGACACAAGGCTGACGCCAAGCTGTTCCGCCAGCGTGCGCTCGGCTACAAGCACTACTACTCTAAGGAGAGCGGCACGCTGCGCCCGATAACTATGGACGGCAAGTTCCTCTCGCCGTTCAACCCTGAGGACGGCTACGACTTCACCAATGCGCCGGGCTTCCACGAGGGTTCTGCATGGAACTACACGTTCTACGCTCCGCACGACGTGCTGGGCATGGCTAAGCTCATGGGCGGACAGCGCAAGTTCTGCGACAAACTGCAGATGGTGTTCGACAAGGGACTCTACGACCCCGCCAACGAGCCTGACATCGCCTACCCGTACCTCTTCTCTTACTTCAAGGGCGACGAGTGGCGCACGCAGAAGACCGTCAGCGAACTGCTCGCAAAGTATTACACAGCGCGTCCGGACGGCATCCCCGGCAACGAAGACACCGGCACGATGTCGGCTTGGGCTATCTTCTCGATGATGGGTCTGTATCCCGACAACCCTGGCGATCCTTCATACACGCTCACCACTCCAGTGTTCGACAAGGTGACGCTGCATCTCGATCCGAAGTTCTATCCGCAGGGCGACATCACCATCGAGACCGACCGCACATCTCCGTCGCAGCTCTACATCAAGAGCATGACGCTCGGCGGCAAGAAGCTCAACGGCTACCGCATCTCGCACAAGCAGCTCGTGGAAGGCAAGACGCTGCGCATGAGTCTGAAGTAATAGCACCTCAGAAAGCCACGCATAACAGTATAAACTTAAAAAGGCGTGCTGGAAGTAGCAAAACTTCCAGCACGCCCTTTTGCTGTTCAATAGCAGTTTAATTCCCTGCAACTATTTTCGTTGTCTGTCCACCTATTTTTAATATGTATATACCATTGGTAGGTAATATTATGTTGGCGGCTCCTCTTTCTACGACCAACTCTTTAACAAGTTTGCCATCTGCTGAAAACAGTTCCACTCTTTCCGGCTTACCTATATTGGTTACAGTAACGTTCTTTCCGCTTACAGATGTTTTCAATCCGCCAGTAGCCACGTTCTCAACACTTGTCGTATTGTTAGAATAAATCACTTCACCATTGTAAGATACTTCCATCAATATTCTTCCAATTCCGTCAACTCCACAACCATTGTTCCATAGCAGACCTAAGTCTGACGACAGCCCTTTGTACCAGACAAAAGTTCCACAGTCGATACCTTCCAAACTTTCTTGCACGAGCATTTTGTCGAATCCACTGTTTTCGTCTTTCTGTACGTCCAGACATGTGATGTGCGATTCTCTCAAATTGGGATAGTTATCGATGTTCCATGCGCTGTATACCTCGCAGCTTTCACCTACTTTTAGTCCGAAATCGTACATCAGATACCATGTATCTTCTGCTGCGTTAGCAGGCTTGAAGTACACTTTATCGCCATCGGTACGTATGTAGGCATATAATTGGGGCTCAGGTTTGGTTTCTTCATAATAGAATAGTTTCAAGGCTTGGTGCCCGTCAACTGTTTCCGTACCATTTAACTTGGCATACGTGTTGTTGTATACAGTATTGTCTGCCGATTGAGTTCCACACAATCTCGTTTTCCATGTCGTACCGTCTTTGAAATATGTTTGGGCGGTAGCAAGCATTGGCATTATTGTAAATGCAATCAGTAAAAAAATGTTACGCATAAGCATTTGTTTTAAATGTTAATAATAGGTTCGGCTATGTTGCAAAAATATAAATAATAAGTGTAATAAGCAATTATCTATTGTCGTTTTTGTTGATTTGTCAAATTTTTTATCTATTTTTGCGGAAAATGTTAGTAATAAAATTGCTATCACGCTTTTAATAATATTAAAAAACATTGTATTATGAAAATCCGCCATCTTAAAGTGTCAGCTGTGCTTCTCGCAGCTACGTTATTGACAAGTTCGTGTGTTGGTTCGTTCAGTCTGTTCAACAAGCTTGCAGGTTGGAACAAGGGAGCAACCGGCAACAAGTTCCTCAACGAGCTTATCTTTATCCTCATTTCGCCGGCATACGCAGTGTGTACTGTGGCTGATGTGCTCGTGCTCAACACCATCGAGTTCTGGACCGGCAGCAATCCGGTTGCTCAGCGCGTAGGCACAACGCAGGAGATTACGGGCAAGGACGGCAAGCTCTACGCCGTGACCACTCTGCGCAACGGCTACAAGATTAAGTCGCCTGATGGTGAGGTCATAAAGTTCAAGTACGACAAGAAGACCAATTCTTGGAGCAAGGAGGAGAAGGGTAAGATTGAAGAACTCTTCCGCATCAACGAGGATGGCACTATCCAGGCGCATCTGCAGGACGGACGTTCTATCACCGTTACACCCGACGCTGCTGGTCTCTACGAAGTTCGCATGGCTGCAGCCGGCGCTTGTTTCTGGGCACAGCGATAACAATGTTTTTACCTATTCAGAGTTATTGGAGGTTTATCAATAACTCTAAATAGGTAAAATTCTTTATAAGTAAGTTTATACCGGATTGGAATAAAAAAATATTATCCATTTAAACCATTTCTATGAATATGCTGCTGACTGTTTCAAATTGCGCGATGGAGAGTTGTAATACCATTTCTTCTGTGCTCGTTGTGTTTGTCCTTTTACTGGCGCTTTTGTTCTTTGTCGACTTCAAGGCGAAGCGTGCGTTAGCGAAAGGCAAGTCGGAGGATAGTGAGGGCGCAAAGCCTTCGAGCGTTACAAAGTTCATGAACGGTGTCGACTTCTTTCTGGCATTGTCGTTCTTAACTGTTGCCGTGAACCACTTCCACGTGTCTGTTTATACGCTGGTAGCCATGGCTATAGACCTCGTTTTAGGCGTATATACATTGTATCTGTGCCTTACGTTGCGCCAGAAGCTACTCACGCTCAGCGTTATCGTGAAGTTTGCAATACTCGTGTTGATTTACGTCTCGTATAAGTAGCCGCTGAACATATACAGAAAAACGACATATCTTAGGGCTTTCTCCCTGAGATATGTCGTTTTTTTGTTGCTTATTGTTGTAAGTCATGCTTCAGCAGATACTTCTTTCCGCCTTATACCACGCCTCGTAACGCTCCTGCATCGTGCGCACCGAGAAGCGTTCTTTGGCGAAAGCGTAGGCTTGTTGTGTGAGTGCGTCGCGGTCGGCGGTGGGCAGCCGGTCGAAGATGCGGCGGTAGTCATCGATATTGTTGCCATGCGCAAGCAAAGACCAGTCGGCGGGGAGCGTGTCGGCGAGTCCGGGGCAGGCGTTGGCTATCACGGGCAGGCGGTTGAGGCTCGCTTCCATAGACAACATACTGAGACCCTCGAACTCCGACGGCATGAACAGATAGTCGAACGACTGCATGTAGCCGGCGAGTCCGAATATCGGGGGCACGAGCTCGGCGTTGAGGGGCTTTCCTTCGGCGGCGATCTCGGCGAGGGTCTGCTCTACGAGTGTGCGCTGCGAACCGTCGCCTGCAATAGTAAAGAAGAAGCGCGCGTCGCTCGCAAGCATCTTCAGCACCTTGCAGAGTACGACCACGCCCTTCTGAGGTTCAAGGCGACCGGCGAATAAGATGTTGAGGTGTTCTTGCTCTGGCAAGCGGCAAAAGCCGAGCGGAGGTGTTGTTGGTGCACTTGAGACAAGTGCACCCCCTGAGGTGTTGAGGTGTTGAGGTGTTGAGGTGTTGAGGTGTTGTTGGTGCACTTGAGACAAGTGCACCCCCTGAGGTGTTGAGATGTTGAAATAATCCTTCTGCTCAACCTCCGCCACACCATTATTAATTATAGGCGCCACCTCGCCGAAGCGTTCGGCGTAGCTGTCGCGCACCGAGTCGGAGATGGCGATATTGGCGTTGCGGCTCTTGACGAACGCCTCAACCCACTGGGCGGTGCGGGGCAGACCCGTCCAGAGGCGCGTGTTGTGGATGGTGCGCACTATCTTCACGCGGCGCAGCATACGCGGAAACACACGACTGAACACGTAGAGCGCCAAGTCGGGCGTCTCGGTGTGCGTGTGTATCACGTCGGGGCGCCAGCGTAGCATGATGTAGAGCATGCGCAGCGGAAAGAGCAAAGCGGCGATGCGCTCGAAGAGGAAGTGGAAGCTCACGTCGGGCATCCACGAGCGGTGGCAGCGCACGCCAGCCTTTTCGAGTTCGCCGATGAACTTCGGTGTGTAAGCGGTGCGTCCGCGCATTATCTCTACGACATGATACTCCATGCCGTGGGTCTGCGACTCGGCGATGTTGGCGGCTACGCGTTCGGCGCCGCCAAGCGAGAAGTGGGTTATGAGGTGGAATATTCGCATGGAAATATGATGTTGAGATGGTGAGGTGTTGAGATGGTGAGATGTGATGGTGAGATGAAATATGATGTTGAGATGGTGTTGTGTTGAGATGGTGACATTACTACATCATATCTCACCATCTCACCACAACAACATCTCAACATAGATATCCAATAACAATCACTGCATTATACGCCCAGAGCCACAGCGTGAGTGCCGCAACAAGCACCCTTGCAGCCATGCTGTTCTTGCAGCGCAGTATGTAGCCGGCGGCGATAGGGATGATGAACGCCCAGTGGGCTGTCATGATGTACACCTCGTTGAGGCCGAAACCGAAGCCCATGTGCATTATCATGTCGAAGGCGAACCACGAGAACACCATGAGGAAGAACTTCTCGCGGCGAGCTATCCATGCGCCAGCAACAAGAAGCAGTACGACGAGAGCCTCTACGATATAGTTGACCGCCGAGCGATAGCCTACGAACACGGGGCGCGTCTGCTGCACATCCTCAAGCAGATAGTCGCGGTGGAGCTGCAGCGACTCGCCGAACAGATTGTCTACAGCCGACTGCCAGCGGCTGGTTGTCATATCGCTCCATTCGAGCAGCGGCACGCTCTTTGTGAGCGCCTCGCCGTTCTGCTGCTTCACGAAGTCGTCGTGCTCTTTCAGTTTCGCGATGCGTGCCGGGTCTTTCTTTGCCACCGCCGCCTCGATGCGCTTAATATTCCTCTCCTGCGGCGCAATGATGGCTTCCTTTTGCCACAGATAAACCGCGCCGAGCAGCAGCGTCGGCACCACGAACGAGAGTATGCTGCGCCAAGAGAACACCTTTCTGCCGCCTGCGAACCAAGCCGCCAGCGCCACCTTCACGCCGTTGGTGAGCGTCATGCCCGCCGTGAGGAAGAAGAGCAGGGCGCTCTGCCACAGCTTCATCGGCTTGCCTTCCTTCAGCCGGCGTCCGGCTATGAGCAGCGTGAGCAGCAGCAGCGGCAGCGAGAGCGCGAAGTGGTCGGGCACCATCGTGGCTATCATTACATGCGCAAAGCCGTAGAACATAGCCGTGAGGAAAGCCGCGTCCATACGGTTCACCTCCACCACGTCGCGCAGCAAGCGGTGCATGAGCACAGCGCCCCACACGTCGGCAGCCACGAGCAGCGCGCCCATGAGCAACACAGCGGCGTTGAACTCCGTGGGCGGCATTATCTGATGGTTCAGCCAGAACAGCGGCAGCAGCAGCGCCACGAACAGTGGGTGGCGCAGGGCGTTCCAGTGGAGACGCATGCAGGAGATGAATATCAGCGAGAAGATGTCGTATCCCGACATGTTCAGGTGGTTGTAGAACACCGACCAAAAGCCCACGTGCGCACCACGTGTGAACGACTGCCAATGATTGGCGATGAGCAGCGCATTGAGCGCGGCGAACACTATCAGCGCCACTATGGCTACGGGGCGTTCCTCTTTGCGAAGTATTTTCATGTTATGTTTTCCTATATGTTGTCAGAAGAAGAGATACTGCACGATGAGCGCCACGTTCCATATCCACAGATACGCCGCCAGCGCAGCTATCAGCCCTTTCAGCGCGAGAGCCTTGCGGCGCTTCTCGGTAGCCTTCAGCAGGAACGCCACGGCTATCGGTATGATGTATATCCAGTGGGCAGACATGATGTACACCTCGTTGATGCCGAAGCCCAGACCAACGTGCAGCACCATGTCGAGGGCGAAGTAAGACATGGCGAGCCAGAAGAAGCGCGAGCGTCTGCCTGCCCAGATGCCGAGCACGAAGAGTAGGGCGATGATGCCCTCAACGATATAGTTGAACGCATAGCGGTAGTGTACCATCATCGGGCGCGACTTCAGCACGTCGCCCAACAGATAGTCCTGATGCAGCTGAATAGACTCGCCGAAGAGATTTTCCACTATCGACTCCGAGCGCGAGGTCGTAACGTCGGTCCAGCTGATGAACTCGCCGTTGGCTATCGGCTTGCCGTTCTTGCGCACGCGCTTTTTCTTCGCCGCAGCCTTCGCCTTGTTTACAGAGTCGCGCTCAGCCTTTGCCGCCAGCGCAGAGTCTTGCTGTGCGGTGGTGAACGCAGCGAACGCTATCGAGTCGCGGTGCGCCTGCTCAGCCTGCTCCGCCTTCCGCTTAGCCTCCTTCGCGGCTTTCGCCTTCTCGCGTATAGCTTTTGCCGTCACGTCGCGCGGCCATACGATGTAGTCGTAGCTCATGCGTGCCACGCCCCATGTGAGCGCCGCCGGCAGCAGAATGCAACCGAAGAGGAACTTCGGGCGGAAGATGCGCCATCCGTTCACGAAGAGGTCGGAGAGATAAATCTTCAGTCCGTTGTTGAGCGACGTGCCCGCGGTGATGAAGAAGTAGAGCGCCGCCTGCCATCCGCTCAGCCGCTGCTTCTTCAGTATCAGCTTGCCCGACACGTAGAGCGCCAGCAGCAGAAGCATCATCGAGATGACGAAGTGGTCGGGCACCATCGTAGAGAGCATCACGAAAGCGAAGCCGAAGTAGAAGACCGTAGCCAGCGTAGAGTCGGTGCGGCTCACGCCCACCACCTCGCGGCAGATGCGGTAGAGGAATATCATCGAGTAGAACGCCGCGAACAGCAGTATCGCCGACACGATGAAGATGGCGCAGTTGATGCCCGTGAGCCACATCAGTCCCTGATTGATGAGGTAGGGCACGTACATGAAGAACGCCAGCAGCGGATGGCGGTAGACGTTGTAGCCCGCCGTCCAGTCGCTCACCACGCTGTACGTGATGGGGTCGAAGCCCGAGATGTGGAACTTCGAGATGAACAGATGCCAGTAGTGGGCGTTCTGCGGTGTGAACACGTCGTAGTACTTGCAGATGACGAGGGCGTCGAGGGCAAGGAACACCAAGAGCATCACCGTCGCCAACGGGCGTTCTTCGCGCTTCACGCGGAAGAGGCGGAACGCACTGAGGAGGGAGTCGCTATTCATATTGTTTTGTTGTTTTCTTTCTTTTCTTTTCTTTTCTTTTCTTTTAAGCCTTTCTAAGCCTCTTTAAGCCTTTCTAAGCCTTCTTAGGCCTTTCTAAGCCTTTCTAAACTTTTGCTAACTAAGCCCTCCCCGACGGGGAGGGTTGGGAGGGGCTTTTTAAAAAGAATCTCACGAGCACGAAGTTCACGGGCACGCAGATACAGAACATCGGGATAGGCGCCCACTGCTTCGGCACATCTATCCAAAGGAACAGATTAAGCGTGAGCATCTGCAGCACATAGTTTACGGCGTGCGAGAAGGCGAAGCCTGCGCCGCGCTTAGCCGACGCCTTCACGCGGAACGTGTAGCGCGTGGACGCCACGAAGTTGAAGACGAAGCTGATGGCGTAGCCGATGGTCATCGCCACGCTCGGGTTGAGCCAGCGGATGAGCAGCCAGTAGATGGCGTACTGCAACGCCGTTGCCAGCACGCCCACTATGCCGAAGCGTACTACTTCGCCGAGTTTTTGTCTGTCTATCATATCTTTCTTTTTTTATATGGATGGGTGTTAACGGATTCTCTGCGCACACAAACTTCCGTTTAATCCGTTTAATCCGAGGTTAAATACTGCGTACACAAATTTCCGTTTAATCCGTTTAATCCGTGGTTAAATACTGCGCACGCAAACTTCCGTTTAATCCGCTTAATCCGTGGTTAAATATTGCGCAGGCAGGGCTGTTGGTTATCCGTAGCGGAGGTCTCCGGCCTCCGCCACAATCAATAACACTAATTATATATTATAATGATTTCATGTGTTATGAGCATTTACGGTTTTTACTCTACAAACTTGGTGCTGCGAAGGCCGGAGACCTCCGCTACGGATAAATCGCATTTCTGTAGTTTTGATGCACCCTCTGTGTATTTGTCATCGTTCTCCGTCCGCCGCCCGATCGGATTCCGTCCGCCGTCCGATCAGATTCCGTCCGCCGTCTGATCGGATTGCGTTCGCCGTCCGCCGAAAAAGTCAAAAAAAAGCGTCCTATCTGAACGGCTTGTAATGGGCTTTGTCTGCGAAGGCGAGCAACTCGCGGTCGCCCCTGCTGTCGCCGAACGCCTCGATGTGGTAGTCGCAGCGGTGCGTCGTGAGTTCGGGCAACTGCTTGCAGAGTCGCTCCACCTTCTCCGCTCCGTAGCAGTTGTTGGAGAGGAAGCGCCCCGTGAGGCGTCCGTCTTTGTCTGTCTCCACCTGCGTGCCGAGCACACAGAACGCCGACCGGCTCGCGCGCGCCATCTCCGTAAAGAACGGGCGCACCCAGTTGTCGATGCTTGCGCTCACCACGCACACGCTCTCGCCCTGGGCGAAGAGCTTCGAGAGCAGCGCCTTCGCCTTCGGTCTTATCAGGCAGGCGTTGTCGTCGGCGAAGCGGCGGCACAGCGCGTCGAATGTTTCAGCCTCCATGCCGCGGAAGAACCACGCGAAGATGCGCTGCTTGGCGCGGTAGTTGGGGTAGAGCTTCAACTTCATCAGCACCAGCAGCGGACTGTGCACGAGGAATCCCCAGAAGAACCGCCACGTGCCGCAGGCGTAGCGTATGAACACCAGCAGCGTGTCCGCCGTCGTCAGCGTGCCGTCGAAGTCGAATGCGTATAGTCGTTTCATATTATATAACGTATATCATGAGCAGGAACGTGAGCAGCCACGCCACCACGATAATCTGCGAGAAGTGGTCGCGCAGGATGATCTTTGTAGGGTCGCCGCTCTTCTGGTCGACCACCGCAATCTGTATGTAGCGCAGCAGACCGATGAGCACGAAGACGAACGTGAGGTAGAGGTAGGGCGTCTGGAAACGCTCCACAACCTCCGGCGAGACGCAGTACATGATGTAGCAGACGAGCGTGACGGAGGCGGTGATGGTGATGGCTTGGTTGATGAACGTGAGGTTGTAGCGCACGGTGTTCTTGCGCGGCGCCTCGCCAGTCTCGTTCATGCGCAGCACGTCGTCGCGACGCTTGGCGAACGACATGAAGAGCGTGAGCAGGAAGGTCATGATGACTATCCAGTTGCTCAGCGGCAGCTCGCAGGCGAAGCCTCCGGCGAGGATGCGCAGCACGAAGCCGAACGCCACGATGCACACGTCGAGTATGGCATACTGCTTCAGCTTAGAGCAGTAGGCGAGGTTGAGCACGTAGTAGAACACGATGACAGCCATAACGTTGCTCATCACTTCGGGCGGCAGCGTCAGCGCCACGCCGATGCCGAGCACGAACATCACTATCATAAGCGTGTAGCCCATGCGTATGGACAGCGCGCCTGAGGCTATCGGGCGCTGACACTTCACGGGATGGTTGCGGTCGGCGTCTACGTCCACGATGTCGTTGTAGCAGTAAATGGATGACGCTACGAAACTGTAGGCGAAGAATGTGAGCGTCACGAGTTCTATCGAGTGGAGGTCGAAGAGCTCGCCACCGAAAAACATCGGGATGAAGACGAAGAAGTTCTTTATCCACTGCTTGGGGCGCGTAAGGCGCAGAATATTCTTTATCATGATGTAATGTGTTGAGGTGTTGAGATGGTGAGAAATGTTGTTGAGGTGTTGAGATGGTGAGATGGTGGGGTGGTGAGATGGTGGGGTGTTGACGTTACTTTTTGCTGAAGATATTCAGCGCGAAGCTCGTTGTCTGATGCAGCACCCACGCTACGGGCAGCGTGATGGCTACGGTGGCGGCGAACGTTCCCCAATAGCCCAAGCCCATCGGCTGTATGTATACGAGCACGAAGTGGATGTGTATGAGGTAAGCCTCCAGACTAAGCATTCCGACAAGACGGAACGCGCGGTTCACCCACTCGGGCGTGCGGCGGAAGATGCGGTTCATCACCAGTATGGAGCACACCGTGAACGGTATGTAGAGCATTCGCTCAACGAAGAGCGGGAAGTGTCCGTGGCGCACCTGCTCAAGATATAGGCACGTGCCGAACGTCATGAGGAACGTAACGAGCAGCAGCCACATCGCATCTGGCGGCAACTGCTTGCGCGAGCGAACCATCTCGCCCATGTTGATGCCGATGAAGAAGATAGGCACGCGACTCCAGAATATCTCCAGATGACCCACGGCGGCATGTATCGGCAGCACCCACTGCACCATCACGCACCATACCACCATCAGCATCGGCAGCCAACGATAGGTAGGGTAGCGCTCGATGAGGCGCATATACCACGGCGCAACGAGGTAGAGCGCCATGATGGCGGGCACGTACCAGAACGTTAGCTCGTCGTGCAGCCAGAAGTCCCAGTTGATGGTGATGTCGCCGATGAGGTCGACGATGTCCTTCGAGAAGCGGCGCGTTCCGAGATAGTCGCGCAGGTAGAACGCCGTGGAGCAGATGAGCCATGTAGGCAGGATGCGGATGAGTCGGCGGCGATAGAAATGGCTCACCGACGGCGTCTTTGTCCATGCGAACCACAGGCCCACACCACTAAGGAAGAGGAAGATGTCAACCCCCACGTTGCCGCAGCGGCGCAGTCCGTAGAACGGGTCGCCGCGGTCGAGCGCCACATGGAACAGAATGACGAAGAGCATTGCGGCTCCCATCTGTTCGGCGCGGAATCGCGATATGTTTCCTAACTCAATGCTTGGTATCTTCATTGCGTAGCTTGAAATTATGGTAGAACCATGCCAATGCTATCGACGCCACGATGTACAGCAGCAGACCCGTGTACACATCGCCGTGGCGAGAGATTGGTATGAATATTTTTCTTGTGAGCGGATGCAGCACGAAAAGTGCGGCAGAGATGGTGCCTACCCACGCTATCCACTCGTTCACGGTCTTTGGCAGCAGCTTTACGATGCCGATAGAGGCGGTGCACACGAAGAGCGGCGCCCACAGCCATGTTTGGAAGTTGAAGCTGAAAAAGAACACTACTACGACGGATATCACCATGAGCGTCATGCGCACGCCGTGTGTCAGTTGCTTGCCGTGGCGAGCATAGAGCAGTCCGGCGCAGAACGGCAGCACGCCGCCCATGAAGTTGTAGCGCACGCGGTTGAGCGTGTCGCCCTCTGGGTCGCAGAACGCCTGCATCGCCCAGCACACCGCAATGAGCAGCAGAGCGTAGACGTCGCCCTTGCGCCAAAGCAGCAGGCGATAGACTATATAGAGCTGCATCATCAGTCCGAAGAACCAGTAGGGGCCGGGCCATATCACATGGTCGGGGTCGGGCATCATGTTGTTGAACATGAACATCTGTCCGAGTATGTCCATGACGTGATACTTGTGCGATCCGGGTGTGATGGCGTCAACCATCGTGAATGCCACGAAGCCCACTATCATCATCTTGAACAGCTTAACGTAGTGATGCTTCAGGAATGGCACCACGTTGGTCTGCTTCGGCGAGAGCGCGCCGCGCTTCTCGTACTTCATGACGAGTCCGTAGGCGGAGAGGAAGAGGAACACCGGCACACCGTAATGGCCGAAGAACGACACGAGATGGATGGGCAGGTTGAGATCGGGGTGTGCGAGCGCCTGCATCAAATCGCTTGCCTTCGATATGGTGAAGGTGTACTCGTTTTCCTTTACGGCGAAACCGAGCCAGTGACAGTAGTTATGCAGGAAGATGCCTATTATGGCGAGTCCGCGCATGGCGGAACATTCTGTGCGGGTAAGCATTATTTATTCTTCAATTCAAAGTTTGTCGTAATCCGTAGTTTTCTTTAGTATTCTCGGGCGGTTCTCGTTGTATTCGGGCGACAGCAGGTTGAGCTGTTCCTTGTAGTCGCGGGCGTGGATACCGCCGAGATAGAGCAGCATGTGCGCAAGAGCGTCGGTCATGAAGCGTCGGTTGCGCGCGTTCACTACCTGGCGGAACACCTCAGGACGCTTCTTTATATACTTGCGCGAGCACCATATCCACATCGGAATGTCGAACTCGGCGTGCGCCAGACGTGCATCAATCTTTGCTGAGTGCATTCGGCAGAAGAAGTGCATGTCGCCCTCGTAGCACTCCTCGCCATGATCGGGCACGTAGATAACTATTGCGTCCTCGTTCTCGAACTTCTTCACTATCTCCGTCACAACCGAGTCGTTGTACAGAATAGCGTTGTCGTAGTCGGCAAGCGTCTGACGCTCGCGGGCGTTCAGATTGGGCTTCAGTTCCTTATAGTCGTCGCCGCGGAATAGCTTGCGCTCCTTCGGCGAACGCTGGCGATACTGCACGTGCTGGCCCAGCAGGTGGAATATTATGAGGTTGTGGTCGGTGTTCTGTCCCTGCAGCTCGTCGTAGTCCTTCAGCAGGTCCTCGTCGTAGCGGTGCAGCTGCGTGTTGCGCGTGTCGAACTGCGCCGCACTCAGCTTCGGGTTGTTCAGGAAGAAGCCGCCACTGAAGTCGTATACCGCCTCTTTAGCCTTCGGCAGAAACTGGTTGGTGATGAACGTTACGTGGTAGCCCGCCTTGCGGAACAGTTCGGGGAAGAGCGGATAGTCGCACCATTCGCCCTTCTCGCCCACGCTATACATCGAGAAGAGCAGCTTGAAGACGAAGCTCGTGAGGTTCCACGGTGACACTACGTCGGTGTACTTCACCAGTCGGCCCTGCTTTTCGAGTTTCTGCTGACGCGGTGTGGTGGGCATCGTGTAGCCGTACTGCGAAGAGTGGTGGCGGTTGTAGCTCTCGCCTATGATGAGCACGATGTTAGGCGAGCGGAACGAGCAGGAGTCTACCTGCACTTTGCTTGCCGTGCGTACAAGTCGGTCGATCTGTTTCGCCGTGAGCGTGTTGGCGTATATGCTGAACACGAGTCGGTATATCGGTTGGTAGAGCACGGCGTGGTCTTTCTCGGTGAGGGTGTGCTCAACTTCGCCGATTGTGGTGCCCGACATCAGTTTGTGCGTGGCAGCCTTGTTATGCGCACTCGCGCAAACCGACCATACGAGTAGCGCAAGCACGGCGGTGCCTATCACGGGGCGTGCACGGCGCAGCAGTTCGCAGGTGCGCAGCCATATCGACTTGATTAGTTCGCGCCAGCGGCGTGGAATGAAGTGGGGGAAGCGCAGTTGCAGTGCGCTGATGATATGCACGAACATGAGCAGCAACACCCATCCCACATTACTCAGCAACACATCCGGCGACACGCATGAGCGCAGGAACTCGCCCGACTCGCGCGAGTCGGTCTCGCCTACAAGCTGCAGCATGGTAGGCGTGAGCGTCGACTGGAACTTCACGAAGCAGTAGACGTCAACCACTGCCGTGGCGTAGAGTGCGAAGTAGAAGAAGCCGCGCACCCATATCATCACCTTGTGTGGCAGCACGGTGAGAATCAGCGTGAGAACGTACACGTCGAGGAACAGTTCGAGGTAGAGGTTGTCGTAGAGGTGTGCTCCGCGTGCGTCGGGTAGCGTTGCCCACGCCGTTATGCAGCCGAGCATATACATGAACACGGCGAACGCACAATTGAGGCGCAGCGGCTCAGCCACAGCAGCGAGCACCTTACCAATAGTTTTCAAATATTTCATCTATATCTTCTGTTGGATAGTTTTCAACCTTTTATGTATAGTTTTCAACCTATTAAAATAATATAACGCAAATTTACACATCTTTTCTGATATATTAATTGATTGTCTTTAAAAAATATCGGTGTCCGTTAAAACTTACCCACACAGATATACGAAAAAAGGGCACTCCCTTTCGGGAATGCCCTATATCTTGCAATTAAGTCATTGCTTTATTTTGCAATCAATTCTCTGCTTCGTAGCATAGAATCAGTTGCTTCTTAAGCCGTCTGATTAGTCAGCGAGCTTAACAGTAGCGCGGCGGTTGTAAGAAACCGGTGAGAGGTCGTTAACACCACCCTTGCCCTCTGTTGTGATCTGGTCGCGGCTAACACCCATCTTAACGAGCTCGTTAGCAACTGTCTCAGCACGACGCTCAGAAAGCTTCTGGTTGTAAGGAGCAGAACCAGTAGCGCTGTCTGCATAGCCAGTAACTACGAGGTTAGAGTTGTTCTCCTTAGCGTACTCAGCGAGGTTCTTAACATTTACGAGATCCTTGCGAGAAGCGATGTTGTACTTGTTGAGGTTGAAGAATACAGACATCGGAGCGTTGTAGTAAGCCTTAACGTCGTTAGCATTCTGCTCATCCTTCTTTGCAGCGAGGAGGCTCTTCAGACGTGCGTTTTCAGCGTTAGCATCGTTGAGCTGTGCGTTGAGTGCGTCGATCTGTGACTGAGAGAGTGCCTTGATAGCGTCTACGTCCGGAGTCTTGTTCCATGTAGACTTGCCGAGGTTGAACTGAAGACCGAGTTCTGCGTAGAGCTTGTTGTCGTGTGAATCCCATACGCGGTTGTCCTGCTCATTGTTGACAACACCGTCGAAGTCGTTCTCTGCCCAGTTCCAACCAAGCTCGAAGTAGAGACCTACGTGCTTGCTCAGACGGAATGTGTTGAGGATACCTGCAGAGAGGTTCATTGCGTAGCGGTTGTAGTCGCAAGTACGGTTGATACCAGCACCTACGAAAGGAACGAAGTTCCAAACGCGTGTCTCGTTGTAACCATAGATCATGTTGCTAAGGTTGAAGAGAACGTTCTCGTTGAGTGTCCAGTGGTTGTTGTCGTGCTTGTGCTCGTCGATTACTGTGCGGCCCCAAACGCCAGAGAACTTAGTGCGAAGACCAAGACCCGGTGTGAACCACTTACCTACAGCAACTGAGAAGCCCGGAGTTGCACGGAACTTCTTGAACGGGCTGCGATCGAGGCCCTGACCATGCTCCTGGTTTGAATAGAATGCGTTCCAGTCTGCACCAGCCTGAATAAACCAATTACTCCAGAATGAATTTGTAGCAACGCTGTGCTTGAGTGTAGGATCAGCAGTTGTCTCCTGAGCCATTGCACCCATTGATAAGCCACACATTGCCAAAGCAATTAATAACTTTTTCATAGCTTTTATATTTAACAATCAATTAATATTCGTTGTAATTGTAAGTACTTTTGCCTATATTAGTTGTGCAAAGTTAATAAAAAAACAATTAGTAATACTGCTTTTTTAAAAAAAACGTTCTAATACCTTAATTTTTATTGATTTATGTATGCATTATACTCCAAAAAGCTGTTCCAAGTCGGTCTGGCGTAGCATTGTGAGTATCTTTTTGCCGTCTGGAGTGTAGCTAAAATTAGAGCAAGCGAATAGGCTATTGACGATATTTTCCATCTCTGCGTTGGTGAGCACCTGACCGTATGTGACGGCTGCGTTGCGTGCCAGTTCGAGAGCGATGGAGTGGTTGATGTTGTCGATGGCGGATGTGGTCTTTTCGCGAGCCGACGCCACGAGGTCCTGCACAAGAGCCACGTAGTCGAGTCCGTCGAGTCCGCTCGGCACAGCCGTTATCTTGTAGTCGCCTTCTTCGTTCGGAGTGAGTTCGAAGCCGATGTTCTGCAGCTCGGGCATCACAGCCTCCACTACAACCTTGTCAGACGCCGAGAAGTGAATGGTGTCGGGGAAGAGCGGTTTCTGCGAACTTGGACGGCGCTTCTGCATCTGCTCGATGTAGCCTTCGTAGAGAATGCGAGTGTGGGCACGGTACTGGTCGATAATCATCAGACCCGACTTTACGGATGTCATGATATAGCGACCCTTGTACTGATAGTGAGTTGGCGACTTCTCTTCGAGCGGCGACGGCTCGGTTGAGGCTGACAGCATGTTTGTGTCTGCCGAAAGTGCGTTGAATCCTGCCGACTGCACGTCTGTGCCACCCGGTTGTGTATTCGTGTCTGTGTTGAAATCAAGCGAATCGGCATTGAATCCTGCTGATTGCGAACTGGAGCCGTCCGGCTTTGAAAAACCTTTCGAGAGAACGATGCCGTTGTCGGCGAATGGTTTGTTTGTGGCGTTAGAACGCGACTGTATTACGCCACCCGTATCGTTGCCGAAGAGCGACGGCGCTGACTGCTGGCGCGAGTGTGCCGAGCTGAGGCCTTCGTAGAGTTGCTCCCAATTGTCGGGTGCTGCGGAAGAGCGCTGCGCAGACGGCTCGTTGAACGGGTTGTACGCAGGGTTGTATTGCACTTTCGGTGCGCTGATGTCTGCCTGCGGCATTGCGCCGAGTGCCGGAATGTCGGGCTGTCCTTCGGTGTCGAACTCTATTGCCGTCACATCGTTGAACATACCTACAGCGTCGCGCACGGCTGCTGTGAGAATCTGCCACACCGTCTGCTCGTTCTCGAATTTAATCTCGGTCTTCGTGGGGTGGATGTTCACGTCGATGTCCGTCGGGTTGACTGTGAAGTATATGAAATAAGGTATCTGTTCGCCTTCGGGTACGAGTCGTTCGTAGGCGGTCATGATGGCTTTGTGGAAGTAGGGGTGCTTCATGTAGCGTCCGTTGACGAAGAAGAACTGGCGTGCGCCCTTCTTTCTTGCCGACTCGGGCTTGCCTACGAATCCGCTTATCTTGCACATCGTGGTGTCGATGTCTATCGGTAGCAGGTGCTGGTTTATCTTCTTTCCGATCACGTCGACGATGCGCTGGCGCAATCCGCCTGCCTTCAGGTTGTATAGTTCGGTCTGGTTGTTGTAGAGCGTGAAGGCAACGTCGGGGTAGACGAGTGCGATGCGCTCGAATGCGGTGACGATATTGTTGAGTTCGGTGGTGTTCGACTTGAGGAACTTGCGGCGTACGGGGACGTTGTAGAAAAGGTTGCTGATAGTGAAGTTGCAACCTACGGGGCACTGCACGGGTTCTTGCGACACGAAGCGCGAACCGGCGATGGTGAGTGCCGTGCCGAGGTCGTCGTCAGGTCGTCGCGTGCGCAGTTCCACTTGAGCTACGGCAGCGATAGAAGCGAGCGCCTCGCCGCGGAAGCCCATCGTGTGCAGATTGAAGAGGTCGTCGGCTTGGCGTATCTTTGACGTGGCGTGACGTTCGAACGACAGGCGTGCGTCGGTCTCCGACATGCCCTTGCCGTTGTCGGTCACTTGTATCGACGTGCGGCCGGAGTCGACGCATACAACGTTGATGAGTGTGGCGCCGGCGTCGATGGAGTTTTCCACCAGCTCCTTTATCACGCTTGCGGGGCGCTGTATCACCTCGCCTGCGGCTATCTGGTTTGCCACTGAATCGGGCAGAAGTTGTATAATATCGTTCATGTCGTTAGTTGTTCTCTTAGGGTGTGTCTTTTAAAATATGTGGCTCGGCTACATCGCTATCAGTAGTATGATGGCTATGAGCAGGAAACCTATCATCACAAGCAGTCCCAGCAGTCGCACTTGTCCGTTCTGACGGCGACGCGACGGCGGTTCGGCTTCTCTTATCGAACGCTCTGCGAGTTCTTCGGGCGGTACACCACGGCGCAGATTGTTGAGAAGGTCGCGCTGCTCGTTGCTGAAGCGGAATGTATGGTGGAAGCCGCGGGGGCGGCGGTTGAAGAAGTACATGGTGAATGTTGAATGTTGAGTGTTGAATGTTGAGGTGTTGTGGTGTTGAGATGTTGAGGAGTTGAGGAGTTGAGGCGTTGAGATATTGAAATATGTCGTTTCGGCTTTGACGCCTATACTTGCTTTTTGCCGTAGCGGAGGTCTCTGGCCTCCGCAGCAGCAAACAATTCTTATTATGCAGCAAAGCCGAGCAGATAATAGCTATTCCAACCTCTGCAGCGGCGCTTCGATTCGCAGCATCTCCTTCAGTTCGGTGCCAGCCGCCTTGCCTCGCCAGTTGAACACATCGTACTTGTCCTTCGGTCTTATCTCCTCGAACCATGCGAACTCTGGCAGCTTGTACTTCTCTGGCGGTATCTGCGTGATGGGATACATCGTTCCTACAGCCTTCGACGCCCATATCTTCTGCAACTTGCGTTCAGCCGACATGTACATGCGTAGCGTGTCGGTCTCCATATAGTTGAGCTCTGAGAGCAGCGAGTCCTTTTGGTCGGCGTTGTAGTAGAGCGACTTCACGTTGCCCGTCGCCTCGGCGCGTCGTATCGCTCCGTCGGTGAAGAAGGCGTCCATGCGCTTCGACGAAATCTGGTTGAAGTGGTTCTTCTCGTCACACTTCTCCACAGACAGCGCCTGACCAACAATCTCAGCCTTGCGCACCGTCGAGTCGTTCATGTATACATGTATCACCTCGCCCAGCAACTGTCTGCCGAGGTTCCACACTATCGGGTCGCGGTACATCGTCATGCACGAGTCTTGCGAGCTGAACACGAGCGAGTCGCACACAGCCTGCACGTCGTCGCGGTAGGCACGCACATGGTTGAAGGCGTGCACCTTGCGGTAAACCGAGTCGGTCTCGATGTTGAACGTGTAGAGCTTCAGCGAGTCGGCATGCACGTAGAGTGTGTCCTTCTGCGAGTAGTCGAGCATCAGCGCGCGCTTCGTAGCGTAGCCGTAGCCCGTCGTCTCGTTGTAGAACAGATGGTCGCAGCGCAGTTCGTTCTTGTTCTCCGTGTCGGTGTATATCACGTTGCCGAATCCTTCGTTCTGCTTCAGCTTGTCGTTGTGAAAGAGCGAGTCGCCGGTGATGGTTTTCTTGCCGTCCACGATGGTGGAGCGTCCGAACAGTTGCGACATATTCGTCTTGCTGTTGGTGTAGGCGTCGGTAGTGTTGATGACGGTGCTCTTCGACTTTATTGTAGATGGACCCGTAACGTGGGCGATGCGGGTGCGTGTGTCGTAGTGGAGTGAGTCGGTGTTGATGATGTTCTCGCCGCTGCGCATGTGTACGTCGTAGAAGAATGCCGCCTTGCGCGTCGCGGTGTTGTACTCGCCCCAGTCGCTCACCAGTTCGTCCTTGCCGTCGATGAGCTTGCCGCCCTCGAAAAAGTAGGCATTGTCGTACAGACGGTCGTAGTCGAGCGAGTCGGTGTAGAGCGTCTGCGTGCGATGCTTAAGCACCACGTTGCGGCGTGCGTGCATCATCTGCTCCGCACCTATATAGTCGGCATAATCGCACTTGAGCGAGAGCGTATCGCCCTGCTTGAAGTGAACGTGTCCGAACGCCTTCACCGAGTTAGCCTCCTGGAAGAAGTAGGCGCTGTCGCACCACAGCTGTGATCCGGCATGCGTGAAGTGTACCTTTCCGCGCAGAATCTGTGCGTCGGGCACCGCGCCGTATATGTCGTAGGCGAGCTCGTCGGAGTGAACGAGATACACGCGTTCGTCGGTCCTTGGTCGCTTCCTCTTGCCCTTCGGCGCCGCAGAAGCCCATATCAGGCAGAAGCCAAAAAGGCATAGAACTGCTGCGAGAGCGGTTCTATGCCAGTTGTTCGTTATTGGGGATTGTCTTTTCTTCATTATTATTCTAAGCCTTTCTAAGCCTTTTAGGCGTTCTTAAGCCTTCCTGAGAGCCTTATTTAACCCAGCCTTCGTACTCGTACTTATAGTTCTTGTAGCGGTCCTGCATACGCACATAGGTAGTCTTTATCTTCTTCACCACCCAATTGTGCAGGAACTCGGCGCGCTGCTTCTGAAGCACTACGTTCTTCAGCACCTGGAAGTCTTCGTTGATAGTAGCGCGGTGAGCTGGTATGCGGTTCTTCAGTTTCACGATAGCCACAACGTTCTTGCCCTTCTCGTTCACCATCGTGAACGCGTCAGACACGTCGCCGACCTCCATGTTCTCCACTTTGCGAGCCACCTCTGTCGGCAGGTCCTTCATTTGGAACTTCGATGTGCGGCCATCCTCGCTGTTGAACGACATGAGACCGTGGTTGTTGCGTGTGTCCTTGTCGTCAGACATGTATGTTGCAGCCTCCTCGAATGCGAGCTTGTTGGCGCGTATGTCGGTAGCGAGCGAGTCGAGCTTCACGCGCATTGAGTCGGTAGCCTCCGCCGATACACGCGGGATGCGCAGGATGTGGCGCACCTTGATCTTGTCGCCGCGCTTGTCGATAAGCTGTATGATGTGGAAACCGTACTCCGACTCAACAATCTTCGACACGCGCTTCGGGTCGGTGAGGTTGAACGCAACCGCAGCGAAGGCAGGGTCGAGCATACCGCGACCAACGTAGTCCATCTCGCCGCCCTGACGTGCAGAGCCCGGGTCTTCGGAGTAGAGGCGTGCGAGCGTTCCGAAAGAAGTCTCGCCGCTTGTGATGCGGTCGGTATATTCGCGCAGCTCGTTCTTCACGTGGTTGATTTCCTCCTGTGAAATCTTCGGCTGCTTTGTGATTATCTCCACCTCAACCTGCGTCGGAACGAGCGGAATGCTGTCCTCTGGCAAGTTGTTGAAGTATTTGCGCACGTCAGCCGGCGTAACGGCGATGTCGCTCACGAGTTTCTCGCGCATCTGCTGTATGAGCTGGTTGTTGCGGAAGTCGTCGTGCAGCTGCTGGCGCATCTGCGTAACGGTCATCTTCTTGTATTCCTCCAGTTTCTCCTTAGAACCAGCCTGCTGTATCCAGCGGTTTATCTGCATTTCTATGTTCTGCGAAATCTCAGCCTCAGTAACGTTGATTGAGTCGATTTCAGCTTGATGGAGGAACAGCTTCTGCACAGCGATCTGCTCAGGAATGATATAGTCGGGGTCGCCGTTCCATGTCATACCCTCCATCTCGCCCTGGAGCTTCATCATTTCCACGTCCGATTTGAGGATGGGCTGGTCGCCTACCACCCATATCACTTCATCTACGATGCTGTGCTCTGGCACGCGCTCCTCGGTCTTGAGCGTGTCCTGCTTAAGCTCAGTGTCCGAACCGACATAGCTGCCTGCGTTCGCACCGATGCCCACGAGCAGAGCCGCAGCGGCGAAAGTCGCCATTATAATGTTGCGTTGTTTTCTCATGTATATGTATATATTATAATATGTATAGTGTGTAGAGGGTGCGCCAGCACCCTCCGACGATTAGTGCTTGTTAACGGTGCTGAGCACATCCTTGTTCACTACGACCGTGTAGCGCTTGCGCAGAGCTTCAATCCACGCCTTCTCGAGCTGCTCCTGATAGTCGGCAACAACCAGTTCGCGTACGTCGTTGTATGTCTTCGGAGCCTTCAGCTTCTCGCCGTATGTAGCCGAGATGGGGAAGTCTTTCACGTCAGCCACAGTAGTGTCCTTAGCGAACACCACCTTGTCGATGAGCGCGTTGTCGCCCTCGCGGAAGATGCCCTTTACGACCTTGATGCGTATTGTAGAGTCGTTGAACTCCTTGCGCAGACGCTCAGCCCATTTTTCGAACGGAATGTTCTTCAGCGACTTCTTCACAGCCTCTACGTCGCCCTCCTGCTTCACCCAGTAGGCGATGCCCTTGAAGCGCGGCTGTTCCCACTTGTAGCGCTTGCGGTTCTTCTTGAAGTAAGCTGCGAGACCCTTCTCGTCCTTCGCTGCCTTGTCCCACACCGTGCGGTTTGAGATTTCGTAGAGCAGCAGTCCGTCGTGATACTCGCGAATGAGGTTCTTCAGTGCAGGGTCGGCAGCCGTCATTTCGTCGGCGCGACGGTTGAGGATGTCCTCCGGTGTGCACTGCGGAACGGAGTGCTTTGCTATAGAGTCGATGTTCTGCGAGATGATTCGCTCACGCAGTCCGCGACTTTCGATGAAGCGGTGTATGTCGGCGCGAACCGTATCGTAGGGGAAGAAGTTCTGCTTTGCTTCGACCTTAATGATGTGATAGCCGAACGGTGAGAGGATCGGCTTTGATATCTCGCCAGGCTTCATTGCGAAGATGGCGTCCTCAAACTCCTTCACCATATATCCGCGCTGCACCCAAGAGAGGTCGCCGCCACGGCGTGCCGAACCCTTGTCGTCTGAGCAGCGCTGTGCAAGCTCGGCGAAGTCGGCACCCTTGATGAGTGCGTTGTATATTGAGTCGGCACGTACGAGCGCTGAGTCGCTCTGTGCCTTCGTTGCGTTCTGCTTCAGTGAGACGAGTATGTGGCGCGGGCGAACCAGTCCGCCGTTCCCGTCGATGCGTTTGCGTGTGTCTTCGTAGATGGTGCGTGCCTCGCGCTCTACGTCGTTGTCGTTGATGAAAGAAGGGCGTATCTGCTGGTCGCGGTACATGCGGAACTCGTCGCGGAAAGCCTTTGTGGTGTCGATGCCGGCCTCTTCAGCTGCCATCACCTTCAGTTTGTAGTTCACAAACAGGTCGATATATTCGTTCACGCTCTTCTTGTCGACAACGGTTTCAGAGTTGTTCTTGTTGTACGAGTACTCGAACTCCGAGCGCGGCACAGCCTTTCCGTTTATAGTCATGATAGTTGGGTCGGCTGTCTGTGCCGATGCTGTGGTTGCTGCCACGAGCAGTGCTACCAACAATGATTTTACCTTCATTTTTTCTTTTGGTGTTTGTTTATTGGGGCTTTCTCCCCACGTTTCTTGTATATTTGAATTGGCTTGAAAACCCAATAACTACACGGCTGGAGATGCTTTCGCACCTCAAGCCGTGTGGTTGTTGGGCTTTCTTTCAGTGTTCAATATTTATTACTGTGGGCGCGAGTAGTTCGGAGCCTCACTTGTAATTGTGATGTCGTGTGGGTGGCTCTCGAGCACACCTGCGTTTGTGATGCGTGTGAACTTAGCGTTGTGCATAGCCTCGATAGTGCCAGCACCGCAGTAGCCCATACCTGAGCGCAGACCGCCGATGAGCTGGTAGATCACCTCCTGCACGGTTCCCTTGTAAGGTACGCGTCCGGCGATGCCTTCCGGCACGAGCTTCTTCACGTCCTTTGTGCCAGCCTGGAAGTAGCGGTCCTTAGAGCCGTTCTCCATTGCCTCAAGCGAACCCATGCCGCGATAGCTCTTGAACTTACGTCCGTTGAAGATGATTGTGTCGCCGGGGCTCTCCTCTGTGCCTGCAACGAGCGAACCGATCATCACTGAGCTGCCGCCTGCTACGATAGCCTTCACGACGTCGCCAGAGTAGCGCAGACCGCCGTCGGCAATCAATGGAACGCCAGTGCCCTGAAGTGCAGAGTAAACGTCGTAAACTGCAGAGAGCTGCGGAACACCTACACCTGCTACGACGCGGGTTGTACAGATTGAACCCGGGCCGATGCCTACCTTAACGGCGTCGGCACCATTCTCAACGAGCATTCTTGCAGCCTCGCCGGTAGCCACGTTGCCTACAACGATGTCTACGTTCGGGAACGAAGCCTTTGCCTCGCGCAGCTTCTCGATAACGTACTTAGAGTGGCCGTGAGCGGTGTCGATAACGATAGCGTCGGCGCCAGCCTCTACGAGAGCGCTCATGCGGTCGAGTGTGTCTACTGTTACGCCCACGCCTGCTGCTACGCGCAGACGACCCTTATCGTCCTTGCAAGCCATCGGCTTATCCTTAGCCTTGGTGATGTCCTTGTATGTGATAAGACCTACGAGGTGGTTCTCGCTGTCTACAACCGGCAACTTCTCAATCTTGTTCGACTGGAGGATGTCAGCGGCTGCTGCGAGGTCGGTCTTGATGTGTGTAGTCACGAGGTTCTCGTGTGTCATCACGTCGTCGATGAGTTTGTCGAGATGACGCTCAAAGCGAAGGTCGCGGTTTGTAACGATGCCTACGAGGTGGCTTTCTTCGTCTACTACCGGTATACCACCGATGTGATACTCCGCCATCATATCCAAGGCGTCCTTAACGGTCTTGCCACGGCGAATTGTCACCGGATCGTAGATCATGCCGTTCTCGGCACGCTTTACGATGGCTACCTGACGCGCCTGGTCTTCGATAGACATGTTCTTGTGAATAACACCGATGCCGCCTTCGCGTGCGATGGCAATAGCCATAGCCGACTCCGTTACGGTGTCCATGGCTGCTGTGACAAAGGGCACATTCAAGCAGATGTTACGCGAGAACTTGGTTTTCAACTCTACCGTCTTGGGCAGTACCTCTGAATAAGCGGGAATAAGGAGGACGTCATCGTATGTGAGTCCGTCCATTACAATTTTATCAGCAACAAATGATGACATATAACTTAAAAAATTTATTGCGTGCAAATTTAGCAATAAAAATCCATACGTGAAAAATTAAACACGATTTATTTTCTGTGTTAATGCTAATTAACGGAATTTGAGCGGGGTTGTGTTGGTTAGGGGTGTGGTTGGTGAAGTTGGGGTGGGGAGTTTGGTGTGGGCTGTTGGGTGGTGTTTTCAGGGGGTGCAGTTAGTGTGTGCTGTTGGGTGGTGTTTTCAGGGGGTGCAGTTAGTGTGTGCTGTTTGGTGGTACTTTCAGGGGGTGCAGTTGTCTCCGCTCGGTTTTGCCGCTTGCCAGAGCAAGAACTGCACCAAATAGATATGATGGTGTTTCTATTTGGTTGGTTTTTTGTTTGGTTGGTGCAGTTGAGACAACTGCACCCCCTGAAAGCACCCCCTGAAAGCACCCCCTAACAGTGTTAGTTGGCTTGTTCTGAAAGGAACTTGATGCGCACGAGGCGTATTTCGTTTTCTTCGTAGTCGCCGAGTTCGTCGAGTGCGGTGTCGATATCGTCGGTGTCCGACTCGCGGAAATACTCGTAGATATCGTCAATCTGGTCTTCGTCCATTACGTCTTCGAGGAAGTAGTCGATGTTGAGTTTTGTTCCGCTGTAGACGATGGCATCAAGGTCGTTGAGAAGGTCCTCGAAGTCGAGTCCGAGTGCCGAGGCGATGTCGTCGAGCGGCATGCGACGGTCGAGATACTGTATTATCTTCACCTTCTTCATCGAGTCCTTCGCCACGGTGCGTACGAACAACTCCTCGGGGCGTTCTATCTCGTTGTCCTTGCAGTACTGGCTGATAAGCTCGCAGAACGGCTTGCCGTAGCGGTTCGCCTTGCCCACGCCAATGCCCTGGATGTTGCGCAGTTCCTCAATCTTCACTGGGTACATCGTAGCCATCTGTTCGAGCGATACGTCCTGGAATATGACGTATGCCGGCAGGTTCTGCTTGCGTGCCGTTTTCTTTCTGAGGTCAACGAGCATGTTGTAGAGCGTAGGGTCGAGCGCCGAAGCTGTTGCCTCGCTGCCTTCGTCCTCTGTGTCGGAGAAGTCGGTATCCTCTACGTATGTGAACGGCGTAGGGTTCTTCACGTAGCGCTTGCCCGCCGCCGTCACCTTCAGCAGTCCGTAGCTCTCTATGTCCTTATGAATGTAGCCCGCAATCATTCCCTGACGAATTACGGGGTTCCATATCTTCGCCGGCATGTCCTCGCCTGCACCGAAGTCTTCGAGCTGCTCGTGGTGATGGCTCACGATGTCGTCGGTTGCGCGTCCCTTCACGAAGTCGACGATATAGTCCTGGCGGAACGCCTCCTTCACGGCGATGATAGCCTTCAGCACTATCAGCAGCGCCTCCTTGCCGTCGCGCTGCACCTTCGGATGCAGACAGTTGTCGCAGTTGCCGCAATTCTCGTGCGGATAATCCTCGCCGAAGTAGTGCAGCAACACCTTGCGTCTGCACACCGATGTCTCGGCGTATGCGGCAGTCTCCTGCAGCAGCTGCTTGCCTATGTCCTGCTCAGCCACGGGCTTGCCCTCCATGAACTTCTCCAGCTTCTGCAAGTCTTTGTAAGCATAGAATGCTATGCATATTCCCTCGCCGCCGTCGCGTCCTGCGCGACCCGTCTCCTGATAATATCCTTCAAGACTCTTCGGTATGTCGTAGTGTATGACGAAGCGCACGTCGGGTTTGTCGATGCCCATGCCGAAGGCTATGGTAGCCACGATGACGTCGATGCGCTCCATGAGGAAGTCGTCCTGCGTCTGCGAGCGTGTAGCCGAGTCGAGGCCGGCGTGATAAGCCGCCGCCTTTATGTCGTTGGCTTTCAGCACGGCAGCCAGTTCCTCCACCTTCTTGCGCGAGATGCAGTAGATGATGCCGCTCTTGCCAGGGTGTTGTTTGATGAATTTAATAATCTGCTTGTCGATGTCGTTCGTCTTCTGTCTCACCTCATAATAAAGGTTAGCGCGGTTGAACGAGCTCTTGAATTCCTTCGCGTCGGCTATGCCCAGACTCTTCTTTATGTCCATGCGCACCTTGTCGGTGGCTGTAGCCGTGAGCGCTATGACTGGTGCTGCGCCAATCTTGTTTATCGTAGGGCGTATGTTGCGATATTCGGGGCGGAAGTCGTGACCCCACTCCGATATGCAATGCGCCTCGTCGATGGCGTAGAACGAAATCTTGAACGAACGGAAGAACTCCAGGTTGTCCTCTTTGTTGAGCGACTCCGGCGCCACATAAAGCAGTTTTGTGCGGCCCTCGTGCACATCCTTGTACACCTGATTGATGGCAGCGCGGTTGAGCGACGAGTTCAGATAGTGAGCCACGCCGGTTTCCTCGCTGAGTCCGTTCACTACATCCACTTGGTTCTTCATCAGTGCGATGAGCGGCGACACCACGATTGCCGTGCCTTCCATGATGAGCGACGGCAGCTGGTAGCACAAGCTCTTGCCTCCGCCTGTAGGCATGAGCACGAATGTGTCATTGCCTTCAAGCAGATTGCGTATTATTGCTTCTTGGTCGCCCTTGAACGAGTCGAACCCGAAGTGGTGTTTCAGTTGTTCGTTGAGGTTGATTGTCCCAGTCATAGTAAAAAGATTTGTCTAAGTGTATCTCGAAGCCACTACTGGAGATTTGCCTTCTCCAGCTGTGCCTTTGCGTACTCCAGTGTTACGGTGAAGCTGTCGATGTTCTTGGTCGGAGCTTCGAACATAGCGTCCATCACGATCGACTCTACGATAGAGCGCAGTCCGCGTGCGCCGAGCTTGTACTCCACAGCCTTGTCTACGATGAAGTCGTATGTCTCGGGTGCGAACTCGAGCTTGATGCCGTCCATCTCGAAGAGCTTGGTGTACTGCTTTATGATAGAGTTCTTCGGCTCTACGAGGATGCGTCGCAGCGCTTCGCGGTCGAGTGGGTTGAGGTATGTGAGCACCGGCAGACGGCCGATAATCTCGGGTATCAAGCCGAACGACTTCAAGTCCTGCGGCAGGATATACTTCATGAGGTTGCCCTTGTCGATGTTGCGCACGTTCTGCACCGAGTTGAATCCCACCACGTGGGTGTTCAGACGCTGTGCTATCTTGCGCTCGATGCCGTCGAACGCACCGCCGCAGATGAAGAGTATGTTGCGTGTGTCGACGTGTATATAGTCCTGGTCGGGGTGCTTGCGTCCGCCCTTTGGCGGCACGTTCACCATTGTTCCCTCGAGCAGCTTGAGCAGGCCCTGCTGCACACCCTCGCCGCTCACGTCGCGCGTGATGCTTGGGTTGTCGGCCTTGCGCGCTATCTTGTCAATCTCGTCGATGAAGACGATGCCGCGCTGCGCCGCCTCCACGTTGTAGTCGGCCACCTGCAGCAGGCGCGAGAGAATGCTCTCCACGTCCTCGCCCACGTATCCCGCCTCGGTGAACACCGTTGCGTCTACGATGGTGAACGGCACCTTCAGCAGTTTTGCTATGGTGCGTGCGAGCAGCGTCTTGCCCGTACCGGTCGAGCCGACCATGATGATGTTGCTCTTCTCTATCTCTACGCCGTCGTCCTCTGCACCTTCCGCGTGCTGCTGCAGACGCTTGTAGTGGTTGTATACGGCTACCGACAGATACTTCTTCGCATCGTCCTGACCGATGATATACTCGTCGAGATATTTCTTTATCTCTGTTGGTTTCGGCACGTCGTTGAGCGACACGTCGAATGCGCCCGAGTTCTTGCGCGTTCCCTCCGGTCCGAAGCCTGCTTCGAGCACAATCTGGTAGGCCTGCTGCGCACACGAGTCGCAGATGAAGCCGTTCAGTCCGGTGATGAGGAAGTTTACGTCCTTCTCGCTTCTTCCGCAGAAGCTACATACTTTTTTTGGCATTTTCTTCTTTTCTCTTCTCTTTACTTCTTGCGTATCATTACTTGGTCGATCATTCCGTACTCCTTAGCCTCCTCGGCTGTCATCCAGTAGTTGCGGTCGGAGTCTGCCCACACCTTGTCGAACGGTGTGTGCGAGTGTTCGGAGATGATGGTGTAGAGTTCTTTCTTGAACTTCTGTATCTCGCGTGCTTCGATCTCAATGTCCGAAGCCTGACCCTGCACGCCGCCGAGCGGCTGGTGAATCATCACGCGGCTGTGCTTCAGCGCCGAGCGCTTGCCTTCCTGACCTGCCACGAGCAGCACCGCAGCCATCGAAGCCGCCATGCCCGTACACATCGTAGCCACGTCGGAGGTGATGAACTGCATGGTGTCGTAGATGCCGAGACCTGCTGTCACGCTGCCGCCGGGAGAGTTGATGTATATAGAGATGTCCTTGCCCGGGTCTACAGAGTCGAGGTAGAGCAGCTGCGCCGAGAGCGTGTTGGCTGTATAGTCGTTGATTTCGGTGCCGAGGAAGATGATGCGGTCCATCATCAAGCGCGAGAACACGTCCATCTGTGTCACGTTGAGCTGGCGCTCCTCAAGGATGTACGGGTTGAGGTACTGCGCCTGAGCCTTCATCACGTCGTCGAGCATCATGCCGTTAATGCCGAGTCTACTTGTTGCGAATTTTCTAAAATCGTTCATATCTGTAAGTTTCGTTTTTTCTGAAGTTCTCTTCTGCTTCCAGTTCGTATACGCCGGCTTGCGCCAGCCGTATCTTATATATAATAATGTGTAGTTTTATATGTATGATATCGAAGCAGATACAAAGATACAAAAATGTATCGAACAGGGCGAATATTCTGAAGAAAAATTTTCGTAGCTTTGCAACTTATCGCTTTCATTATCAGTCAAACATACAGAAACAACTAAAAAATACGAACAGATATGAAAAAGACAATCTTTTTAATGGCAATGCTGCTCACGCTCAGCGCAGCGGCTCCTATGGCTTCCGCCGCACCGCAGTCTCACCGCAATCGTCCGCACACACAGATGGTGGACAAGAAGGATAAGGACGCTGCCGGCGAGGAGGAGGGCATCGTGGCTTACTCGGATACTGTAACTGCCGACACGGCGTCTGCCGCTAACGGCGGAGCCACGTTCGACAACGATGCCCCTGTCAGTCGCGACGAACTGCTCTCGTTCTACAACAGTTTGCCAGGATGGATCATAAAGCTCTTCCTTATAGTGTGCGTTTTCGTGCCGATGCTGCTGTGCTTCCTTGCGCCTATCATTGTCGTTCTGCTCGTCATACGCTACTTCATGCGCCGCCACAAAGACCGCGTGCGACTGACTGAGATGGCTATGGAGAAGGGCGAACCATTCTCCGACGAACTGAAACCGCTCAGCAAGAAGTCGCCCGAGTATATGTGGCGCCGCGGAGTGCGCAACACGTCGATTGGTGCCGGACTCATGATTCTCTTCTGGTTCTTCGGTATGCAGTCGCTCATGGGCATAGGCGCTCTTGTGGCGTGCATCGGACTCGGACAGATGTTCATGGTGAAGTACAACTACGACAGTAAGATGCCGTGGCAGAAGCGCGACGACGAGGACGAAACCGACCATTGACCCCATTCTTTTAAAGACAGAACGAAATGAAGGATACTAACGACGATCTCTCTCTTATACAGCAGGTGGCTGAGCTTCACGACAAGACGGCTTTCGACCGTCTTGTCAGGAAGTATCAGTCGCCTATAAGGCGCTTCTTCCTCCACCAGACGCTGGGAGACGCGCAGCTGAGCGACGACCTCGCGCAGGACACCTTCATAAGGGCTTATACCAGCATCTGGACGTTTCGCGGCTCGGCGGCGTTCTCCACATGGCTCTTCCGCATAGCCTATAACGTGTTCTACGACTATCGGCGCGGGCTGCGCCCGTCTGCCGACGACCTCGACGCAGTGCGACCCGCTGCAGCCGGAGCAGACCGGTCGCTCGGGATGGATGTCTACGGTGCTCTCGCCCGTCTGCCCGACGCTGAGCGCACGTGCGTCACGCTACAGCTCGTCGACGGCTATCCCATCGAACGCATCGCCGCAATAACGGGTATGGCGGAGGGCACGGTGAAGTCGCATCTCTTCCGCGGAAAGCAGAAACTTACCGCATTCCTGCGGCAGAACGGATATTCTTAAGACCCTAAATGTAGGTGGAAAAATAAAAGACAACGTAAAAATTCAATCATGCTATGACTGATGTAAAGAATAAAACAAGTTATGACGAGACTGTAGACGATGCGCTTCTTCAGCGGTTCTTCGCCGACAGCGCTCGCATGGATATCGCCGACGATGGATTCACCGACCGCCTCATGCGCCGTCTGCCCGAGGAAGTGGACGCCCGCTGCTACCGTCTCTACCGCTTGTGGACGGCAGCGATGGTAGCGGTCTGCGTTGCCGTCTTCTTCTTCGTCAACGGCTTCCAGCTGCTCAAGCTGCGCGTGTGCGGAGCTGTCGGCGGTTTCCTCGGCGACGTGGTTCACGCCGTACAGGATAGGGTGGGCTCGCTCTCGCTTTCCGCTTCCGTCTCCTTTCCCCCGTCCGCCGACTGGACAACGCTGCTTCATACTCCGCTCATGATAGCGATAGCGCTTGTCGTGCTCGGCTCGCTTGTGCTGTACGACCTCAACGAATCGGTCTGATCCACAAGCCGCCTCGTCCTTCTGCTCACGAAATGTCATCGTGTAGCGTACGGAATCCGATTGGACGGCGTTCGGAATCTGATCGGGCTGCGTTCGGAATCCGATTGGACGGCGTACGGAGTACGATGATTGGAGCACACAATAGTAGCGGAGGTCTCCGGCCTCCGCAGCACCAAGTCTGACACTAATAATAATGGTTAGCATCGCTGGTTGCTGCGGAGGCTTTTACCTCCGCTACTAATGATAATGGTTAGCATCGCTGGTTGCTGCGGAGGCCGGAGACCTCCGCTACTAATATGGCTGTTTAGAAAACGAATGTGCTGAATCGCTTGGTGTTCGCTTCCTTCTGCTTCATCTCCTCCTGCATCCGCTGCATCGCCATCTTGAACAAAAACGTACGAAACGCCTAAACAAAAAAAAGAGGATGCAACCGAAGTTGTATCCTCTTTTTGCGTGACTCGCATGGGGCTCGAACCCATGACCCCAACATTAAAAGTGTTGTGCTCTACCAACTGAGCTAGCGAGTCTCCGTATTTGCTTTATATTCCAAAAGCGAGTGCAAAGGTAGTGGTTTTTTATAAATTACGCAAATATTTTGTTTGTTTTTTACGTTTTCCACTTCTTTTTCGTCTATTTCTGTTGGTTTTCTACTGCTGTAGGCGGGTCGTCGTCGTTCAGATGCTCCTTTGTGACGTAGCGCTGCCAGTAGGCTATAATGAGCGACGTGAGCGGCAGAGCAATGATCAGACCGATGAATCCGAGCAGTGCGCCCCACACCGAGAGCGAGAGCAACAGTATGGCGGGGTTGAGGCCCATCGCCTTGCCCATAATCTTCGGCGTGACGTACATGTCGGTGATGATCTGCACCACGCAGAAGAGGCCGAACGCCAAGCCGAACACCATCCAAAAGTCCTGCCCCGTGTCGGCAGCCTTAAGCATGGCGAGGAAGGCTGTAGGAATGAGCGCGAAGGTGTGCAGATAGGGCACGAGGTCCATCACGCCGATGAGTATTCCGAGACCGATAGCCATAGGGAAGTCCATCAGGCTGAAGCCGATGCAGAACATCACGCCCATGCAGAGCGCCACTAAACCCTGACCACGTATGTAGTTGTTCATCTCGCGCTCCACGTCCTGCGCCAGTTCCTGCCAGAACGGACGGTTCTTCTTCGGGAATATCTTCACCCAGCTCGTCGTGAGAAACTCGTAGTCGAGCAGTATGAAGAACGTGTAGAGCAGCGTGATACACGACGCTACGATAGACATTACGATGTTGGCTGTCTGTCCTATCACGGCGAAGAGCTTCGGCATCGTCGTCTTCAGCGTGTCGCTGAAATCCTTGCTTTTGAAGAAGCGCTCCAGCGCCTCCTGGTTGTTTATGGCCCAGTCTTTCGCCATGCGCGAGAAGTCGTTGGTGTGTGTTGTCTGGTGCAGCCAGTGGAGGATGAACTCGTACAGTTTCTGGAACTGGCTCACCATCGGCGGCACGATGAAGTATACAAGCAGTCCGATTACGGACAGAATGGCGAGCATGGCGATGATGATAGCCAGGGCGCGCACCTTCACGTGCATGCGATACTGTATGAACTTCACCATCGGGTAGAGCAGATATGCCAGGAACCACGCGATGAAGAAGGGCAGCAGTACGCTGCTCAGATAGTTGGTGATGGCGAAGACGGCCACGGTTATGCCGCCGACGGCTGTCCAGCGCATCACTTTGTCGAATGTAATCTTTTGTTCGTTCATATTATTGTTCCATTGCTTTCTTGTAGCACTCGCGGCAGAGCGGCTCATACTCGGCCTGTTCGCCGATGAGCACCTGGTTCTGGTCGTGCACAAGACGATGACTCACGTAGGCGAGCGCTCCGCACTTCACGCAGATGGCGTGCACCTTCGTCACTTCGTCGGCTACGGCGCACAGAGCCGGTATCGGGCCGAAGGGAGTGCATTGGAAGTCCATGTCAAGGCCGGCTATTATCACGCGCACGCCGTTGTTGGCAAGCTGGTTGCACACCGCTACGAGGTCCATGCCGAAGAACTGTGCCTCGTCTATGCCCACCACGTCGAAGTCGTAACCGTCCGTGCTTGTGGTGTGACTGCTCAGGTAGTTCAGAATCTCGGCTGACGTGGAGAGCGGCACCGACATCACGGAGTTGCGGTCATGGCTCACCACCTCCTCCTCAGAATAGCGTGTGTCTATCTGCGGCTTGAATATAACAACTCTTTGGCGAGCGAAGGTAGCTCGCTTTATGCGGCGTATAAGCTCCTCGGTCTTGCCCGAGAACATCGAACCGCACACTACTTCAATTCTTCCTTGGCGATACTTCTCGCCCTCTAAATTTGCTTTCATTGTGAGTACAAATTTACGAATACGTTTTAAAAATTGCAAAGAAACGACATGTTTTTTTGCCGTTCTTGATTAATATAACTATATTTGCCCACAATATGGGTATATTATATATTGTGCCTACTCCGGTGGGCAATATGGAAGACATGACGATGCGTGCCATCCGCATATTGAAAGAGGCAGATTTGGTGCTTGCCGAGGACACTCGCACATCGGGCATTCTGCTTCAGCATTTCGATATAAAGAACCGGCTGATGTCGCATCACAAGTTCAACGAACACGGCACAACGGCATCCGTAGTCGATCGTCTGAAGGCTGGCGAGACGATAGCGCTCATCAGCGATGCCGGCACGCCCGGAATCAGCGACCCCGGCTTCTTTCTCGCTCGCGAGGCGGCTAAAGCCGGCATCACGGTGCAGTGTCTGCCCGGCGCTACGGCGTTCGTTCCGGCTATCGTAAGCTCGGGTCTGCCGTGCGACCGCTTCTGCTTCGAGGGATTCCTGCCGCAGAAGAAAGGCCGCCAGACGCTACTGCAGTCGCTGCAGACCGAGACGCGCACGATGATATTCTACGAGTCGCCTTACCGACTGGTGAAGACGCTCGAGCAGTTTGCCGAGTTCTTCGGCGAAGACCGTCAGGCGAGCGTCTGCCGCGAGATATCCAAGCTGCATGAGGAGAGCGTGCGCGGCACGCTTTCGGAGATAATAGACCACTTCAAGCAGACTGAGCCGCGCGGAGAGATCGTAGTCGTGGTGGCTGGCTGCGCCGGCGTTGACATCTCGGCACGCAAGGCGCTCAAGGAGCAGGCTAAGGAGAAGAAGCCGAAGCTGAGCAACAAGGAACGCTACGCTATGCGTGAGGCGGCACCTGCGGAGTTCAAGAAGAAGAAATTCAGAGACGAATAATAAAAAAACAAAACGATATGAAAAAACTATCTTTAGTATTATTATCTGTGATGTTGCTGTCAGTGACATCATGCGATTTCGTGAACAAGTCGAAAGAAGGTAACGCACTCAACGTAGAGCAGACCGACTCGCTCCAGCGAATCATCTCGCAGAAGGACAACGAGATTAACGACATGATGGAGACATTCAACCAGATTCAGACCGGTCTGCGCGAGATAAGCGAGGCTGAGAACCGCGTCACCGTAGCACAGACTGGCGAGGGAACAAGCAGTCGCAAGCAGATGCTCGAGGACGTTCGCTTCATCTCGTCTACAATGCAGCAGAACCGCGCTTTGCTCGAGAAACTTCGCCAGCAGTTGCGCGAGTCGAGCATCAAGGGCGACCAACTGCGCCGCACTATCGACGAACTCGTAGCGCAGATCAACGACAAGGAGCAGCAGCTGCAGCAGTTGCGCGCCGAACTCGACGCTAAGAACATACACATCGCCGACCTCGACAAGACCATCACCGGCCTTAACGACAATGTATCGTCGCTGCAGGAGGAGTCGTCGAAGAAGACCGAGACTATCAACGACCAGAACGCACAGCTCAACACCGCATGGTTCGCGTTCGGCACAAAGAGAGAACTGAAGGATCAGCGCATCATCGACGGATCAAAGGTGCTGCAGTCGAACTTCAACAAGAGCTACTTCACAAAGATCGACATCCGCGTGCAGAAGGAGATAAAGCTCTACTCTAAGTCGGCTAAGATTCTCACTATGCACCCCTCAAGCTCTTACACCTTGCAGCAGGATGCCAACAAGCAGTACGTTCTGCGCATCAGCAATCCGCAGATCTTCTGGTCTACCAGCAAGTATCTCGTAATTCAGGTTAAGAAGTAATTGCGCACGAATCATTATACAGACGACAAATGCGCATAGGTGTAATCGTAGCAATGGACAAGGAGTTTGCACAGCTGCAGACTCTTGCGTCCGACAAGAAGGAACAGACCGTTGCGGGCCGCACTTTCGTTGTGGGCCGCATCGGTGAGAACGAAATTGTAATGCAGAAGTGCGGCATCGGAAAGGTGAACGCAGCGGTTGGAGCGTCGGAGATGATTGCGGCGTTCCATCCCGATCTGGTCATCTCTACCGGCGTGGCTGGCGGTGCCGACACGAGTCTTGAGGTTTGCGAGGTGGTGGTGAGCACGGCTTGCTGCTACCACGACGTTTATTGCGGCGACGAGTGCGCAATGGGTCAGGTGCTCGGCATGCCCGAACGCTTCGAGAGCGACGCCGCTCTCGTTGAGAAGGCCACATCGCTCAACTGCCACACGCAGGTTCACGCCGGACTCATCGTCACCGGCGACTGGTTTGTCAACTCTCGCGAGAAGATGCAGCAGATTCTCGACAACTTCCCAACGGCAATGGCTGTAGACATGGAGAGCTGCTCTATAGCGCAGACCTGCCATATCTATAACACGCCGTTCGTCAGCTTCCGCATCATCAGCGATATTCCGCTCAAAGACCACAAGGCACAGATGTACTACGACTTCTGGGAGCGTATGGCTGAAGGATCGTTCGAAGTGACGAAGGCGTTCCTTGAAAGAGTATAAAAGCCCCTCCCAACCCTCAAGCCCCTCCCAACCCTCCCCGTCGGGGAGGGCTTAGGATAGCTTAGAAAAGAATAATCCTCGGCTTAGAAAGGCTTAAGAAGGCTTAGTTAGGCTTAGACGCAGTCTTCTCCTCAGCCTTTTCCTCGGCTTAGAAAGGCTTAAGAAGGCTTAGTTAGGCTTAGACGCCGCCTTCCCCTCAGCCTTCCCCTTGGCTTAAGAAGGCCTAAGAAGGTTTAGTTCGGCTTATAATTACTAATAAGACAATGAAAAAAATACCAAGTTTCACAATAAACCACAACACCCTCTTGCGCGGCATCTACGTTTCGCGCAAAGACTCAGTAGGTGGCGACACCGTAACCACATTCGACATCCGCATGAAGGAGCCTAACCGCGAACCGGCGTTGCATCCCGGCGCACTTCATACCATCGAGCATCTCGCTGCTACATATCTGCGCAACGATGCCGAGTGGAAGGACCGCATCGTGTATTGGGGTCCGATGGGCTGCCTCACGGGCAACTATCTGCTGATGCGTGGCGACCTTGAGCCGCGCGACATCGTAGATCTCATGCGCCGCACGTTCCGCTTTGTGGCAGACTTTGAGGGCGAGATACCTGGTGCCGAGCCGCAGGACTGCGGCAACTGGCTGCTTCACGACCTGCCCATGGCACGTTGGGAGTCGCGCAAATACTGCGAGGAGGTGCTCGACGTAATCACCGACGCCAATATGGTGTATCCGCAGAAGTAGAGAAAACGAGAATATCTATATATTCAAGAGGTATAAACTTGTAAAAAAAAAACAAGTGTTGACAAGAAAAAGTTAGCAAAATATTTTGCCGAACCACCGAAATTGCTTACCTTTGCACCGCTTTACAAAAGCACGGGATGTAGCGCAGTTGGTTAGCGCACGCGTCTGGGGGGCGTGAGGTCGCAAGTTCGAGTCTTGTCATCCCGACCTGATAAAAACATTGGCTTTTCCTTATAAAAAAGGGATTTCCAATGTTTTTTTTATTTGTGACCATTACTACACATTGAACATTATTGCACAAATATGAACAATGTTGAACAAAATAACTTGCAAATAACTCGCAAATGGCTACTACTAAATTATATCTAGACACAAGGGGGAAAAAAGAAAATGAAGCATCCCCATTAAAGGTTTGCATAACAAGCCATGGCAAATCTACATATATAAGTTTGGACGTTAAGCTTTCAAAGTCACAATGGAATGCCGAAGCCCAAAGGGTGAAGAATGCTCCAAATGGAAAGTTAATCACCTCATATATTAACAATAAAAAGGTGCAAATAGACAACGCTATTCTTGAACTGTCTATGCGTGGCGAGTTAACAGGATTGACAATCACACAAATAAAAAAGAAAATACAGGAACACATTAGTCCATCCGTAAAAAATGACGATTTGTTTATTAGGCGCTTCCGTATTTTTGGAGAGAGCCGTATAGCAGAACGAACGAAGGAGATCTATGCGACTACACTAAAAAAGATATTAGAATACGACAAATATGCACCAAGTCTATCTTTTGAACAGATAACTAAAGAGTGGCTCGTAGGTTTCGATAATTATTTAAAGAATCAAGGTCTTGTAAAAAACTCTCGTAATATACACCTCAGAAACATAAGGGCTGTTTTCAACGATGCTATAGATAATGAGATTACAAGTCATTATCCAATGAGAAAATTTAACATTAGCCCAGAAGAAACGACGAAAAGGTCATTGACAATTGAGGAGTTAAGGTGTCTATTTTCACACAAAGTAGAGAAATGGCAAGAAAGATATTTGGATTACTTTAAGCTGACATTTTATCTGATAGGAATAAACCCCGTAGACTTGTGTGCTTGTACTGATGGTGATGTTATAAATGGTCGTCTCGTGTACAAAAGACATAAAACTGGAAGAATGTATAGCATAAAAATTGAATCTGAGGCTATGGAGATAATAAGTAAATATAAAGGTTTTAACCAACTTGTAAACTTTACCGAGAAGATGACAACATACAAAACATTCGTAGGTAAGGCAAACAAGGCATACAAAAAAATAGGTGATGTTGTAAAAATAAAGAACGACGAGAAGACTAAACATAATAGGAAATTCTGTTATCATATAAAGTATAAGCCTTTCTTTCCATCACTTTCAATATATTGGGCGCGGCACACCTGGGCGACAATAGCTTTCTCTATTGGAATACCAGAAGAGATTATTGCTGAGGCTTTAGGACATTCGCATGGAAACAGGACAACAGCAATCTATATTGACAAGAGTGTTGCCAATATAGACGCTGCTAATAGAAAGGTTATTGATTATGTCTTATATAACAAGGAGGTAGACTAGCCTATCTCCTTGTGTTGATTAGAGTTCTATAACATATTTATTTATAAAGTCAACAAATGCTCTGTTTTGTGGAAGTAGGGCCGGGATATCCATCTTGTTTGCTTTGTACATGTTCGTTGCAGAGTTGTACATATCCCAAGCAGTCACAACCTCCTTTGTGTGATATGCTTCAAGCATATCTTCGGTGAAAACGGTTATTTGTGACTGATTAAGAGGGTATGTGATGTTTTCTCGTATCGACTTACGCGTCGTATCTGACTTGACACGCATCGCAGTCATAAGCCCTATCAGAGTGAACATCTGTTCGGCTGACACACGCGTGTTTTTCATCTTTTCGATGCGTTCTCTATCCGTTTCCACGATATGCCGCGCATCCACCAGCCAGGACTTCAATGTATCAAGCATTGTAGATAGCTCGATTCCACTACCCTTTCTTCCTTTTTCTGAGTATGTAGACATGTAGAGTTCGGGGTTTAAAAGACACTGGTTATGGCAAATCATAACATTCGGGCCGAATCCAATCTGTATTCCTTTTTGGTGAAAAGCTACAGCAAGGTTCGTTGTGGTTTCGCCGTCATCAAAATCCGTGATTCTGATATTAGCGAAAACTCTTCTTAAAATGTGCGCTTCAACTGCGTTCTCCCCTTTCTGCGCTTCTACCTGGGGAAGCTTCACAACGCCGGGCTGATTTCTATCCCTATTTTGTGCTGCGAACATATCATACACCTCTACGTTATAGCCCACATCTTCACACTCGGCTATTACCTTGTTAAAAAGGTCGTAGTGATATATGCCCTTCAAAGGATAACCATACACATCATTCTCACGGTATGTTCTTCCAAGCTGTTCGAGGGTTATCTCCTGGGTTTTTGCTTTCTCAAAATCGAAGAACTTGTCCTCCGTCGCTGCTTCCATGGTTGCTACCATATTTGCAGCACTAGCATTTAAATTCATGTTCATAATCTTTATTGCTTAATTGGTTAAACTTATTCCATCGGTATGCCATAGTCAGAGAGGATTTTATCCCTTTCTATATTGCTTATTCGAGTTAGGTTAATTTCTCTTTCTAACACCCCCTGACGTGTACAAATCTGTAATATCACAAAATCAATGTGATTCATCCACTGGCGCTGGCATTCAAGGCGATAATCATTAGCCTCCTTGAACGTCTTGAAGCCACCTTTGTAATCATACTCGCCGTCATCGCGTACAACATATAAATTAGTTCTCATCATCATTATCATCTAATTTTACGATATAAACTACTTCGTTCTCTCCGTATGGTGATTCGAACAACCACCATGTAAGACCTTTCATGTGCATCCTTAAAGCATCAATCAGGACATCTTCATCCAAAGAGTCACTAGTTACATATACAGCTAGATATGTTCCTTCGCGATGTTTCGTTGCTTCATGATGTTCTGCACATGGCGGCAATGCATTTTTTACTCCGAAGTGTGTTTCGAAGTCGGTCATTACATCATCTACTGAAAATGCAATATCCCCTCTTGCCATGCAATCAAAGAATTTTGCTACATTAATAATGTTCATAATATTGCGAATTTAATTGGTTTTATCTCGGTGTCATCTTAGCTAAATGCACCTGTTTTCATATACAAAGGTACTAATAATATGCAGTATATACAAATATACTAACAAATATTATAGTTAAAAATACTAAAATATAATTACTTGATTATCAGCTGGTTACATGGTTGTGTTATTCGCACACTTCATGTAATATCATGTCAAAGAGTTTTTCGTTTGACAATTTAGGATAGCAACACATGAAAACAAAATAGAACCTGTTGGTAGCAATTTTAACTACGGAGCAGAATTTTTGGAATTCAAATTTTTTCTGTATCGCATCGTATTTAGAATAAGCAAACTTTAACATTGAAATATCCCAATTAGGAGCATAATGTATAATACCATGATCGTCTGTGTAATATCCACGGACTTCGCATTTTTGCGCACCCGACAAATCATGTGTGGGTGCGCCAGTATTTTTTAAATTGATTTTATCCATAATTCAAAAGAAATTAAATATCTTCTCACACAATTCTCCCATGATATAGCAAGCCTGCTCGCCGCTCATATCAATATCATACACTTCGCAGATGTGCGCCGTAACGTGCAGCAGTTCGTGACCGATTGTATTCACCATCTCGCTTTCTTCTTCTGAGTGTCCGATAGTAACCACGCTCACCTTGTCCTTGACGTTGGAGTAGGTGAGTCCTCTGCTTTCGCCACCGTTTATGAAGTGACGGTAGGCTTTGCTTGTCGCTTCGCTGCCACACCCAATAGTCATAAGCTCGTTACAGAGATGCACCGCGTCGCCGCTGTCATATCCAATGAAGCAACGCACATCCCAGTCGTACTTGTCGAGCCTTATATCACGCCTAATCATAACAAGTCCTCCCAAGGTATAGGCATACCGTTGTGACAGCAGTCGGCATAGAAGCGGTTGAAGATGAAGCCGTCCTTCTGGTCTGTATCATCAACCATATCTTTCACATACTGCGCCATTTGCTGCTCGTCCTTTATCGACTTGCCCCAGAAGTCTGCCCTGCACATATTCGCCACATATACATGGTCGTAGCCGACGAGGTTTTCAAGCCGTAAGCCGTTCGTTTGCAACATCTCCTCGACTTTCTCTTTTGACAGCATCTCCAAACGTTCCTCCTTGCCCGTAGTTGGACTAATCATTCGCATTTGCTTGACAGCCCACTCGCACATCTTCTTGTTGAAGTGATAGCCGTTGTATCTTAGATATGCTATCATTCCTTCGGGCTTCAAGTCGTACACATCCAAAGGCATCTTACATCTTCCCATAATATTTAGGTTTTAAAGGACTGGCAGGGAAGCGAACCTCCCCACCAGTCAGGTTAATTACTTAGTAGCGTCTGCGACCGCGATAACCGCCGCGTCGTTCTCCGTAGCGACCGTCATCGTCATCATCGTACATATCGCGCTCACGGCGTTCGTTCTCGTATCGCCAATCATCACGATAATCGGGCATAGGTGAACGCTCACCGTATCGACCTTCGCCACGCTGCAAGCTGTCAAGACACGCCATTGCCTTGCCGCCATAGCGCAAGCATTTCTCAACGTTCTCAACAAGCTCACCCATCTTGTTCTCTGTGATTTCAATCATATACATAGCTCAAGCATTTTAGTTATTGCTGTTTGACTTTTTCAGTGCCTTTTGCAACATGCTTTCTATGTTTGATAAAGTACCCTCCATGCCGCAGACTTTGCTTTCGAGCTGAGATATTTTCTGCTCCTGCTCCTTGTCTTTGGCTATCTGAGGATTGAGAGTACACATTATCTTCTCGCAGTTACACACCACCTTTTCGTGATAGTCCTTGCTTGCAAGCACCTCCTGCGAGTGTCGTAACATCGCTTCCACTTCGGCAATCATCGCTTCGCGACTTTCGCTTACTACCATGTCGCCTGAGTTGGCAATCTGTCCGTTTGAAGGCAGTTGCTTGAACTCTGCTTCACCGTCGGGCAGCTTTACTTTCACATCCACAACCGTTTCCATAGGCTGCGCAGAAAACTGCCCTGGTTGATAGGTAGGGAACTTCGGCTGCGGATTACTTACGCTTACCACCTGTCCGATTTTTAATGTCGGCTCTTCACCTTTCTCAAGCACATAGAATATGCTGTTTGTTCTTAGTCCACTGAACATACAATTCGCAATTTAGTTGTTAAACAATACCCGTCATTAGCTGAAGGGTGTTAGTATCTCTCTCGAACCAGAGCTGATATACGCCAGTTCCGGCTACGTCGGCAACCGTAAGAGCCGCACCTCCGAACTTGGTGACAGCCTGCGTTACGCCGTTGGTCTCAAAGAGTATCGGCAGCGTGGTCGTTGTGCCCGTCGGTATCGCCTGTCGCAGATTTACGAATACCGTACCTCTGTAATTGGCGTTCAAGAAGGCATGGTTCCTGAATGAGAATACCACACCGCTTGTGCCTACCGACACACCGGTAGAACCGATAGCTGCCGACCCTCTTCTGTTGACCCATGAAAAAGGATAACCCCAAATCATAGTCGTTCCTCCAGTTAGATGGTTAGCCCCAAAAGCCGTTAGCTCCGTTGACTCCGTAAAGTCCGTATTGTGCTGCTACGCAGTTTGGGACAGCAACGAACGGCTGGTAAGGTACAGTCGCCGTCTCGGGCATCTTACACTTGATACCTGCAACCTCCTGCTGCAAACCTGCCAACACCGCATTGATAGGAGCGACCGCCTGACCTACAATCTGACTTGTCATAGCCGACGACTTGAACGTTGAGTTCTCCTCGCGCAGATGGTCTAACTTGTCCTGCATCTCTCGAAGCTCTGCGGCACGCTGTCCGTCAAGAATCTGCCGTGTGCTGTTCTCGATAGTGTTGCCGAGGTCGCAAGCCTGTCTTTGTGTCTCAAAGGCAAGACTTGAGAAATTGCGTTCCTGACTTGTTGCAACGCCGTTGATGGCGTTCTGTAAGGTGTTGGTCTGCTGACATGTGGCAAGTCTGTTCTCGCAGCAACAAGAAGCGAGCTGCTGTGCAATCTGCATGTTGCCTTGCTGGAGAGCGTTGATAACTTGCATACCGCTCATGCCGATCTGATTGCCAACACCCTGAACCTGCGAGGTAAGAGCCGAGATAGCCGCCTGTATCTGACCTTCGGTGCAGTTAAGCTGTGTAGCAAGGTTGCTTAGAGCGTTTCTGTTTCCACCGATGGCATCCATGAGGAGCGAGCGACCGTAGTCGTTGTTGATTTCATTAGCAATACCGCCTGCGCGACCATTGCCGAAACCACCCCAACCATTACCGCCCCAACCCATGAGGAAGAATAGGAAAATTACCCACATGAAGCCGTCGCCCCAACCATTGCCGTTCTTGTTCATGGCAAGGAGAAGATTAGGGTCAAGACCTCTCTGTTGAAGCAGAGGAGCGAGCAAACTCATCATGCCACCCTGTCCGCTACCTTCATTGCCGAATACATAAGTTTTTGACTCAGACATAATACAATCTTTTTTTAAAATTTTACCTTAGTTGACTAAACACTATTGTAACGTTACACCGCAAAGTTAGCGAGTTACGACGGATAATGTCATAACACGCTCAAAGATTTTATATTACGCTGATAATCAGATATATAAGGTGATAGCCGGTACTATCACATCGAAAAACGTTCTTTCCAATGTTTAAAGAATTGGAAAGAATTGAAAACAAAAAAGAGAAGCCTCTTTACTTGCCTCTCTTGTGTTTTATGAAGTGAAGAATGTTCCACTTCTTCCAGTATCGTGTGTGTCCGCGCTTCTTGCACTCGCCGTTCGGTATTTCTCCGCGCTTGACCATTCTGTTGAGCGTTGCATCGCTTACACAGAGCCTGTCCTTTACTTCCTCTGCGCTCATCATCGGGTTGAGCATATTCGGGAGTATGTCCTGGCAGAGTGTTTCTATGTCATCGTCACTCATACCGCAAGCCGTCACTTTCTCGCCGTTGCGCTGCTGCTCGTCTGCCTTGAAGCACGAATTGGCGAGTGATTGCAACAGTGTACCAAGCATTTTATAGCCGAAAATCTTTCTCATGGCATTTCTTTTTAACTGAACATTCTTTTGCCGAGCTTTGATTTACAGCAAAACCAGTCGACAGCTCCGTAGACATACAGCAACAACGTGAACGCCATGATTGCAAAGTGCGCCATTACCATCTCTTTGGTGGTGTACCAACTCCAATATACAAGATGTATGGAGTTGACGGCAAAGAAGTAGAAGAACGGTATGCGATACTTCCAGCATAGCCAAAAGAAGCGTGACGCAAGAATAATAACCATCGGCAGTATATAGACCATGACATAGATGAACGCATAGCACGCCCAGTTTGCCGAGTGAACCACAAACATATCCTTCGGGTTGCGGCTAAAATCGCACATGCCATACATGTGCGTTAGCATTATGAAAAACGGAACCCACTTGCAGAACCAACGGAAGAACCGTAGTATTCTGCGTGAATACTGATTGCCGGACTCAGCCAGCAAAGACATAATCTCCGATATGTCCTTACCCTTCACAAGAGCAAGAAACTTCCTTTTATCATCTTCGTTCATAGTGATTTTTTTGGTTTAACGTAACGTTTATTAGTTTTTGCAATGCAAGTTAGTCATTTATCTTCAAAGTTGTATGCGCTGTTGTTTATATTTATGTTTATTTAAACTCCTTGCCTATCCATCACGGACGGGCAAGGCTCCTAAAAACAATTTACCTTAAACTAAAAAAACTAATAACTAACCAATCAACATATTATCTCTTTCTGTGTATCAGCCAAAGCAGCAGCGAGATTAAACATAGTACAACCGCTCCGACCGCTATCTTGCCTGCGAACATCTGCGTCCGCTCCCACCATGTCGCCTTACGCTCAACTGGTACCGGCACTGGAATAGAGTCCGCTCGCAGGATAGATTTATATATCGTGTCCGTCTTAACGCTCACTCTGTCACGCCATTTGTACACATTCTTTGTCTTGTATATTGTATCACCTATCATATAGCTCTCGACATATATAGAGTCATGTACGCGGAACGTATCGGCTTTGTAGTTGGTCTTATACAACGTGTCCGTCTTGTGAATCACTCGCTCCAATACAACAGGTTTCGGAGTTGTGCAGCTCGTCATAACAAGCAGGAGTAGATGCAGCATAGAGCCGACGATGATAGTGAAGCCGTAGCGACAAATATCATCCCACTCAATACTCGGTAGCTTATAACGCTTCCATTGATAAACCTCACGCAGCACCATTACTGGCAGTGCAAGAACGCCTACGAACACCGAAGCCACAAACCAACCGATTGCGCCCTGTCGGTTTCGCTTATTCTCGTCGTAGCCTTCATCGACTACACCGAGCTTGTCTGCCTTGTAGAAAATAAAGAGCGTTGTCGCTCCCAAGATGATGCAGTTCAGTAACATCAGAATTTCTCTTATATCCATATCCGTTAATTTTTATTGTTATCCATTGCTTCCTCTACCGCCTCGCCGATGTCTGCGTTCTTCCTCTTGATGAGAGCGATAATAAGGCGTTTTATAGAGAACGTGTTTTTAATTCCGTGCAGTGCACATACGTGTCCTACGATGCTGTCAATCTCCCAGATGCAGCCGAAGCCCAAGCCGATAGCCGCTGTTGTTACGTGGTTTGCCCAGCCCAGCGGTTCGAAGATAGCCAAGCCGAGTACCGAGCCGAGTATGAGATACGTAACGTAGTCCACCGCCTTGTTGCACGTTCTTCTGCCTGCTCGCGAAAAGCGGAAGTGTTCACGCTTTTTAAGGCTCTCCGACACACCGAACCAAAAATCGGCGACGATAAGTACGACGATAAGTACGAGCATCCAGCGCAAATCGAACAATGCGGTAAGTGCTTCCGTGCCCATGGTGCCGACCACGAAAGCCTTTCCTGTACTTGTAGTGATATTTCCTGCCATCTCCATTGTGTTTACTCGATTGTTATCCAAATCCGTTCTCCTCTCTCGTCAGCAGTCTTCAGCTTCGCGTACACCTTGCGGAACGTCGCCGTTGAGTTGAGCACCTTGCCCCTCTCCTTATTCTCGCCGACAAGGATGCAGCCATCCGTATCCTTCGCGGTGTTGCCGATGTGTATCAGCACGCCCTGGTAGCCAGGCGTATTGCACAGTCGCGGTAGTCTACCCCTACAGAACTGATACTGCGTCCGACCTCCGAAGCGTGGCGATACCGTCTTCATGTCGACGAGGTATCTGCCAGTAGGTATGGCGGTTTCGCCCTTGATTTTAACTCCGTATATCTGCGCAACACTCATGTTGGATGTTAATCCTCTGTCCTTGTCTTCGAGCGTGTCGCAGACGTATGCGCCGTCGACGTACATCTTACCTATTGTGTACGCCTCCTTTTTTGCTATTCGCTTTACTTTTACTTCCATGATATATGATATTTATTGTTTTGTTATTATAGATAACTGTTAATAACATACCTGTTCACCATTGACTATCTTCTTTATTGGTATGCGCAACGTGAAATCGTTGCCTCTAACTATTTTCTTCATATTATTTTGTGTTCTATTGTTGCACTTTATATTTAATAGATGTTTCCATTCCATCCTACAGCAGTTAATCGGTTAGGGCTAACACCACTCGTAGGATTGCCAAAAGTGGTCGTAACCTCGCAAGTCGCGATAAGTCTTTCATTTGAGGAAATTTCATTGACTTTTAAGATTCCAGCTGAGGTCGTTGTTCCTCTTTTATTTATTGTGCCTCCTCCATGTACAACGAATGTAATGTTTGCTCTATTCTTGATTATTAGTGTTTGTCCAACATATTGTAACGCTTCGTCAGTCGGCACACCATGAAGGTTATACAAATTATCTTTAGGGTTGTAGAATGGCAATATAATGTCAACCTGTACGGTTTTAAAGTAATTATAGAAATCGCCTTGAAACTCCACGAACGAACCCGCATTAGTAAAGTCGAATAATACAACGCTTAGGGAATCTGCGGGTATTCGGTATTGGTCAATGTTCTCTGGTGTAATGATTATCTTTTTCTTTTTAACAAAACCACTAAACAGACCTGCATCAACCTCCAGCAAGCCTTTCTCGTTCACGCTCGCGGTTGTCTCGCCGCTATTGTTGCGAATCTCGAATTTGTCCGCAGTTGCCGTTATCTTGCCGTTCTCGATGTCTAAGCCAGTGCGCAGTAGCTTTGCGGCAATACCACTGTCCTCGATAAAACCACTCTTGCCCTCTATCCAATCGGTAGGCGTTGCTCCGACCTCCAACTTCGGCATTGTCACCCACGCCTTACTGCCTTGCAGACAACGGATAAGGACGTAGCTAGGTATGCCGGTGCCCTCTGACCGCCAGTGCACCCAATAACGCTTCCACTCGCTTGTGAGAGAGAAGCGACGACCTCCGTCGGCGTTGCTTGTTGTCGTATCGCGCTCGCTGTCTTCGGCGAATATGCTTAGATTAGAGCCACTCCACATGTATGCGTCGATGCTGCCACTACCTTTTGCCATAAACGAGAACATATAGTCCTCATCTTTTTTGATGATAGAGCTAACGCTCCACTGCGCCATCTCAATGTATTTGGAGGCAGCGTTTGTATATATTACCGAGCATCCGTTGTTGTACGACTCGTTAGTGACTACCGAGGCATCCATTCGTGTCAGGTTGCCAGTCTTATTAAACGTGCGTGTATTGTCGAGCAGATTGCCCCCGATGTAGTCGTAGTCGTCAGGCGATGCGCTCCAACACACAAAGTCCTCCACCGTACCCTCTATGAGGATAGGGTGGGCGATGTACACCTGCTGACTCGCAGTAGATGCGTTAGCCTTTAGACATGCCACGGAAATCCACTCATAAAGAGCGTCCGCTGCAACGGTAAACGTCTTCTGATACAGATGCCAGTCGTTGCTTGGCGTTATCGTTACTACGCCTAAATTCGCACTGCCGTTCGGACCGGTATATCCACCTGGTCGCGACGTGTCGTTTGCCGAACTGTGCCATATCGTCTCGCCCAAAATCTCTACTTTGGCTGATTTCGTGCGAGCCCAAAACGCCAATGTGTACGTCTTACCCTTGGTTACGTGTATGTTGCGAGAGTTCGCCGCTCCACCCCATTGCGCACCGCCTGCCTTGGCATCGGGCGCGAATATCACGTTAGCACCCTCATGCGCCGACGTGCGATATATCTTAGAGCGTAGAAGAAAGAAACCCTCGCCTTGCTTGCGGAACAACGAACCGACGAGCAGGTTACGTCGCTCGGCAAGAGTGTAGCCCACCTTCATCGCGATATTGGTTGCCGTCTGTGTTATAGAAGAGCTAACCGCTGCTATTTGGTCGTTTACATTCTTTTTGGTAGAGTAGTCTCTCCTAACCTCTGTTCTTATATCATTTGCGGTCAGTTCTATCTGCGACTGCGTGCTTTTTATCTCGCCGTCAAGCTCTTCTTTGTTTCTTTTGACCGTCGTTCTGAGCCCATCCACGGACATTACAAGCTCCGCAAACGACTGCGTGCTCTTTATCTCGCCATTAGCATTGCGCGTAACGAACTTAAACTTGTTAGCTATGGCGAACATCTCCTGCCGCGACAGGACAAAGACCTCCTTGTTTTCTAACGAATAGCTATCTACGCCTTCGTACATCTTTAATGATGGCGCATCCGCTCCGTATGCCGATAGAACAACGACCGACTGGCGAGCTGTGTCCGTCGTATTGCCCATCTGTACAAGCTCGTCACCTGCCTGCGGAATATCGCTGCCAGTATCGCAGAAATCAGCAAGCACATCGATGAAATCTTTACCTACCTTGTACACCTTACGCCAGTAGTATCTGTTCTTCACGTTCTCACTCACGCCCTCCTTGACGTTGAACGTCTGACAGCGCACAAGGTCGTACTCGACGAACTGGTTTTCTATCTCCTCGTCGCCTTTCTTCTGTGAAAAGTAGCAGCGGTAAACATTGTAGCGCAGAGGAAGAGCTTCATATTCGGGAAGATACACACCCTTCTCGAAATAGACCACATTGCTAATCTTCATGGCAGCAGGCGACAGAACAATCTCACCACCTACGCTTTGAAGCTCTCGGATTACGAGCCTTACGAACTCCGCCGCCTTGCGCACAAGGAGGCGGTCTACCTCCAAGTAACTGTCACCACTTCCGTTATAATCACCAAGCTTAAAGCCTGAGCCGAGCGCACCCGAACGGAACGCAGCCGACACAATCTCTTTGAGAGTTGCGATGCCGTCAGAGGAGATGCCGAGAGGGTTATCTACAGCTTTTGCTCCGAATTTCAGACCTTTGACAAAACGAATGATTCCTTGTGCAATATCGTCTTCGGTCTTAGAGAGAAAATTGTTTCGTGTTCTACGTGCAGAATAAACATTGCTATCAGTTTCTGGTGTAACATCATTTTCCCCTATAACATACACACCACTACCTCCGTTTGCATCCGCTACTTGCTTTCCGCTGACAGTTATTGACTCAACCTTGTCTTCAAGTTGTCCAAGCCTACTGTACGAGGCTTTTTCTCCTATGATATAAGTCGGACTATCGTATGGTATATCAAGCTTTATCTCCATTCCTATAATGCGAGAATTGCGATAATGTTTACCATTTGCGTCAGTATCGGCAAACATGGGATTTATCAACTTCACCTGTTCACCGAGGGGTTGATAGTCGTATGTTCCATTGTTATAGAACTTTTCCCCATCCATTACACACGTAAAATTGGAATTGTCTATCATAGACTTCTTATAGTAAGTCTTTGCTCTTTCAAACAAGGCTTCTCTCGCATCTTGTATAAGGTTTGTTTCTGTTATCTTGGTCGCGTCCCAATTATACAGAAAAAACTTATCATTAACTTTAGGGCATAATGTAGTGTCTGGAAGTTTTCGCCCATAGTTGTCATTGGCAACAATCTCAAAGTAGTTAACACCATCGAGTATCTTAAAGCTAATCTCAAACTCCATTCCAATCAACGCACCACTCTCAAACTTTATCATAAGAGTAAGATTGTGCTTAATCCAACTCTGTTTAAATGATGTCGCAAATGAATCGGTAGAAGTTACTTGCCAAAAAGTTTCTGTTGTTGTCGTTCCATCGTTATTCTTTGCAGTTTTATCATATGTCTTTATATTGCTGATGGTACAACTTACCTTTGGGTATTCATCATCAAACACTACAACACCCTCAATTGCCTGCCCATCATTTTTTACAACATTAGTATTTTCAATGTATCCGTCTTTTGAATAGAACCCCTCAGAATCTTCTTTTTTGTTAGGCAACATCAGATAATCTGTCGCCACCCCATCTGTGGTAACATCTTTTTCTGCACCAGTGAAGTAACCGCTAGGTATGTTCTTGTCAGAACCAAAAGCGTACAAACGGGTTATGTAATCTGATTTTGAGTCTGATTGTGACATTGACAGCATATTCACCCCCTGCTCAAAGACAGTCTGCCCAGTCATTTCGCAATAGCCAAGATAAATCACACTACCGTCTATCCACCACTCGCATTCAAGGGATTCTGCAATAGTATTGAGGGCTTCTATTATGCTGATTGAGTTGTACTCTACCAAGAAGCGCTTTTCAACATCGAACACAGACTTATTGTATGTCGTGTAATCAACGACGAAATCTTTTCCATTATATTTATAGCCAAGAGCCTTTAAGTTGTTTAAAACAACGTTGAGGTGCGCCGAGACATGTGTTGTAAGCTTGAATGAAGTTTCATTGGCTCCATGCTGAGGACGGTACTTGCAAATTTTGTTCTTCCATGCCATGTAGTAAGCATCCATCTGCATCTCGTAGTCATAGCCATCTGTCGTGCTATTGTATTTCGGAAAGTAAGCTGATGTTAGAACAAACAAACCAAAGTCTGGAATCTCTACAGAATCTCCAATCTCAAAGTAGACTGGATTTTCCGTAGAGAACTTTAACTTTATGTAGTGGTTCTCCATGAGCTGTCTTGACATCACGGAACCTTCACACAAATCTTCTATTGTGAAGAAATTTTGGCCGTTTCTATAAACCTGTATCATACGCTATATTTGCTATTTTCACCTCTGTCGCTTGGATCGGGCTCGTTTAGTTTTAGACTAAACTTTGCCATCTGGCGATTGAATTGACTAAATTGTGTACAAGATAAGTAAGTACATCTATACCATACATTCGGCAGGAATGACGTGTGAATAATCAATTCGCCGGTGGACAAGACTTCTTCGCAGAACTTGTAATAATTCGACATGAATGTCTTTTCGTCTTTCGCATGAATATTGAAGCCTATCGTAACATCGCGCTCATCAAGGCATGGATTGTGCTTGATTACATGTTTACCATTCTTATAGCGATATTTATTACTGATAAACTCCTTGCTCGGAGCTGGTGTCATTAATGCGCTAATTGCTGTGTCATCCATAAAGATGCCGTATTCAGCGTAAGCGTTTTTCCCATTTATGTATAGTTGTTCTTTAATCGTCATATTTCCTTTAGTCTCTTGTTTATGTCATCAATCTTTGAACCAAATTCGCTATACGTGAGTTTGGCATACTTTACCATATCCTCTAGATAGCTGTTTGTCATTATCATCATGTTTCGTATCTCTGTCACAGCGCCATTAGTTGAGATTCCAGTTGATATTATCGTCTCCATATGCACAACAGCGGTGATCATACTTGCCGATATGCTTTCTCCTGCTATCTGTAAGGCAGTAAATCGACCATTAAGTTCATCTGCAGTTTCTTGCCCCATGGATTGCCAATCTCCGCTTGTGGCAGTCTGCGATGAAGAACCCGTATAACCTGTTACTTTTGAGGCTTCGTCTCTGAATTTCAAACCTTTGTTGACTATTGTGTCCCACTTGTTGTTTAGGTAGTCAATCTCTGTTTCTGAAAGACCATCCTCAGCAAGTTTAGACCATTCATCATAGAATTCCTTCAAATCCTTATCGAGGAGGTCTCCAATTTTAGCATTAAGCACAGACTTCATGAGGTATTTGGAGAAGTCGTCCGAAAAGTCTTCTGCGTCCTTATCCATATCCATCAATGCGTCAAAGAAGCTGCTCTTCATGTCATCAAACGACATCTGGGTGTATTTCTCGCTCATTTGCTCATTGAGGTCATTGATAGCATCAGCATACTTGTCGATATAGTCTTGTATCATACTCGGCAACTTGTCAGAGCGACCTCCCTTGCCGCCTTCTTTTCTATATTCATTGAGAATCGACATAAACAAATCTTTGTCTGTGTCGCGGATTTTTTTCATCTCTTCTGGAGATAGAGAAAGGAAATCCTTGCTACTTTTTACAGTCTTGCCAAGGATTTTTGACACTTTCTCCATGTCTTTTTTCCAAGTTTTATTGTCGTTAACAGAAGAATGGAGGGAAGAACGCCAAGTGCCATGCTTGTTCGCCTCTGCCTTCATGGCATCTGATGCGTTTTTCTTTTGTGCATTTATAAGCTCTACGGCATCCTTATATATCTCTTGTGCTCCCGTTATGGAATTTGTACCCTGTAGTGTATCATTCAGTTCTTCAAGACATGAGGCAAGTACGTCATTCTTTTGATTAAGCTCATCTATCTTATCCTGCATTTTTGCTGTATTGTCTGCGCCGATTCCTAAGACATTTGAAAACCCTTGTAAGGCAGAAATCCCCTTTGTTAAAGCTCCAATGTAGTTGCCGCTCTCAAAGTCTGCAACAGCACCAGCGGAGTCATTTAAAGCTGATAGACCTTGACCAATTTTATCAGATGATTCATCCGTGCCAAGACTGGAGAAAAGTTCTGGTAGCTGGTCTATACCACTTTTGGATATAAACTCCTGCGCATCAGAGAACCAATCGGCTATTTGAGCCGTGGTTGATTTCTTTGATGCGTCCTCTTTGTCCTTCGCTTCTATAGTGGCTTTAGCGGTCTTTTCTCGTGCTTTAGCCAGCTTCCCTTCAAGCACAGCAAGGTTTGTCAGAATGGATGACATTTCCTTGTACTCCTTGGTAGACTTGTCTATGCCCGCCTTGTCTATATTAGCTTGTATGCCTGTGGTATCATCTCCGATAGCGCGCACTCCAAGATCTGCTGCCTTGTGGTTTGCCTGCTTTAAAGCTTCCTCATATTGTTTTTCAATGTCTGCTTCTTGCAATTTTGCTGAATTGAGGGCTTCTTGCGCTTCTTTAGCTTCATTGATACGACGTATGTTTTCCTGCTGCTTCGTACCTATAAAGTCGAATATTCCTCCCTGCTTGCTTATCTCGGCATTGATATCGTTGATTTTCTCCTGTACCTTGGATATATCAGAGACATCAGTTAACTTACCACTTTTTAATAATGACTGTAGCTGTGCACGCAAGGAAACGAGATACTCCTTTGTGTGAGATGAGAGGTCAGCAAAGACATTCTCCCAGTCTATTTGTTCAAACACATCGCTTGCATCTATTTTCTTCAGCTCGTTGTCGCGCTGGTTTGCAAGTGATGCCTTTTGATAAGCATTTTCGGCTTTGGCTATCTTGTCTGCATACTCTTGCGTGATTGCGAGTTTCTGCTGCTGAACGCTACCATACTCCTTAAGATATTCATAGAGGTCATTTCGCTCTTTATCTGATGCTTCCTTGTTGACTTCTCTAATCTTTTGTTCTTTATTAAGACTGGCAAGGTATTTCGCCTCACTAATTGCCTTTGACTGTTTTTTGGTGAGTGATGAGGCTTTACCTGCTTCCTTGTTTTTCTTCTTGAACTCTGTCTCTTGCTTTTTTATTTCTGCTATACGCTTCTTATAGTCATTGTCAATCTCCTTTAGTTTCTTTTCCGTTCCTTCGCGCATAATGGAGATTTCATCGTCCATATTCTTCTGGACAAGCTCCTTTAAAGCATTGCTCAACTCTTCCTGCGCTTTTCTCTGTTCCTCCGCCCTTTTCTTTGCATCGGTCATCGATTTGTTTGCCTTGCTTGAAGCCTCAGATATGCTTCCCCAATACTTTTCGTATTCTTTCTTCTTGGCATCGAGGTCTTCCTTCGCATTCTCCCAATCTTTGTTAGACCCCTTTCTTGCCTCTTTCTCTGCCTTTACAGCCGCTTGATAGTTAATCTTTGCTCGCTTCTTGGCGGCTGCATACGACTCATCCTTGTTTGCTTCTTCGTATTTACCAGTGACATAATTAAAATGACCCTTTGCCTTGTCTGTCTCGTCCTGCAATTGCTTCATCTTGAACTGTATCTCAACTGGTATAGTAAACACTCCCTGCTTCCACGCTGTATTTTTCCATCTCTTAATGTCTCCAAGCAATTCTTGGTATTTATCAAGCGCTTTTTTCTTATCTGCTGTGAATTGGATGGGGTGCTCTTCCTGCTCCTTCTTGAGGTCGTTGACCTTGTCTTCAAGCTCCACTATAACCTTCTCGGCATTTCTTCCTTCGAAAGGAATATTTGTAGGCTTCTTCTCTATATCGTTTTTCATTGCAAGGGCGAACCTGGACAGGTAGTCTAATTCATCCTTGCTTTGCTTGTAGTCCTCCTCGGCAAGTTTGACATCTATCTGTGTAGGCGTTTCCAGTTCATCCTTCGCTTTTTGTATTTTGTCAAGTTCGCTTTGTAGCTTTACCATGTACTCGAAGATGGCGTCGTTTAACTTTTCGTCTTTATTAAATGACCAGGGAGCTTCGATGCCATAGTTATCCTTTAAGCCTTGCACAGCAGCACGTCTTGCGGAGCCTGCTGCAGCAGACGCAGAATTATCTTGCAAGGCCTTTGCATATTCTTTTAGTTGTTTTATCTGTGCCTTTAACCCCACCTCGCGGTCTTTGCCGGTCATTTCATTCAGTTGCTTGTTGAAATTAGTCAAATCGGTGTCTTCGAGTTTTTTAACGCTGTCATAAACCTTAGTAAGTTCGGGGGCTACAGTACCCAGTTCGTCAAAAGCAAGTTGTTTCTCCAGACTGGTGGAATCAGCGCCTTGAATAATTTGAACTAACTCTTTAATCTTCTGTTTGCGGTCTTCTGCCTTCCTGTTAAATTCATCCATACTTTTATTCCAAGCATTCTGCGCTATCTCTGCCGCTGAGGCTGCCGTTGAAAACTTGTATATCGTGTAGACAAGGCTTGTAATAGCGGCAGCCATAAGTACGTATGGGTTTAACAGCGTTGCGGCTGCAGCTTCCTTTAATGCTGTTGTAAGTCCCTGTTGTGCTAATGTCAGGAATTTTGTTCGTGCTGCCGCAACTGCCTCTGCGTTTGATAAATTTATGCCGGCGGCTGCTGCGAGCGTTTTTTCAACAACAGCCTGCTGAAGTATACGGTTGTTTAGCACTTGAAGAGCGCTGACAGCCATGAGAACAGCTTTGTATGTACCGTATGCCGTTGCTGCTACCATCACTACCTCGCCAACCTTGCGCCAGTTTTCTACGATTGTGGACACTGCATCAAGTCCCGTATTGATAATTCCTTCTTGTGATCTGCCAAGCTCATTGAACATCTGTTCTATTGCGTCTTCAATATTGCTTATCTGACCAGTGATAGTTTTAGACTGTGCTTTCATCATGCCGCCAAACTTACTTCCTTCTGATGTCATGTTCTGCATAGCCTTAATGAATATATCACTTGTCACCTTGCCGGCTGTAAGTTGTTCTTTGACTTCGGCAATTGCGTTATTAACATCAAGACCCATAACCTTAGCCAGTTCATCAGCGATAGGAATACCTCGATTGAGGAATTGGTACAAATCCATTGTATCCATCTTGCCCTTTGCTATGGTGGTTCCATATAACATTACCATTTCAGATAAGCTTACTCCCATGCCAGCTGCAACATCACCGAGTCTTATAAGCGTATCATTGACATCTTTTGCAGCTACATTAAAGGCTAGCAACTGTTTTGCTCCTTCTGTAACATCATCTACACCAAATGGCGTTATGGCTGCGGTATTTATCAGCTGCTGCATCAGGTCTTTCGCTTTCTCCTCACTTTGAAGCATGGTTTTAAATGCCATTTCCGTCTGTTGGAATTGACCTCTGACCTGCATCATCTGACTTACAAACTTTCCTATACTCCATCCACCAATAGCTATATTAACTGTGTTCTGTATTTTGTTTATTATATCATCAATGCTCTTGCCCTCAGACTCTACTGTCGCCGCTGTCTTGTGAACAGCATTCTGAATATCCTGGAAACCTGAGACAACTTTTCCTGTTTCTATGACAGCATCAAATTTTAAACTTGGCATAGTGTTCTAAATTTCTTTGGTTAGGTGTAACACGGTGATTATTGAGACATGTATTCTAAATAGGAATTAATTTCGTGCGCGTGTGCGTGAGAGGTCGGTTATTCGGGGTTGAGTTCACTTTCCATCGCCGCCATCATTACAGCTTTCCTATCGTTTCCGTTGATGTAATCTCCGCTTTGTTGTGGTATCCTGCATTTCTTTGCTTCTTCATCAGACAGATAGATTGATGTTATCTTGTCTTTAAGCATAAGCGTTAGGTTATTGTATGATATTCCCCATACTACATAGTCGTAAGACCATCCGTATCGTTCGCAAGCCACATCTATCATGGAACCCCATATCGTATTGCCTCCGAATACATATTGGTTCTTCGTGTCTTTTGCTGCGCTTACATTTGACATTCTTTCTGTTTCCTTGTCTATTCCGGTCATACTAACAATGTTCTCTAGGCTGCTTTCTTTCAGTATTACAACTAGAAGTGTTGTAAGGTCTTCGTCGTCTGCGGCTCTATAGAGAGAATTACTTACTCTCTCGATCCATTCTATGTCTAATAGCTTTTCTCTTTTGTTTGTAATGTGATATGCGAGTAGTTTACAGCATTCCATTCTTTTTGCTTTTACTACTCGCATTATTTCTAAAACTGGGTTAGTGGCTATGTTTTCCTTATTTATTCCGAGTGTTTCTAACAATTGGGAAATTAGATACATCTTTCCTAACGTCGGCGGATAAGCACAATAACGTTTATTGCCTATCGTGAAATAGATAGGCGTATCTGTTAATACGTTTGCTATGATGGTTCCTAATTCTTTCATGTGCCCAAGACAGGATTCGAACCTGCGACTCTCAACCGCTTTATGGTCTGCGGATTTAAACAATGGCTAACTTTTGACCATGCTCTTCCAACTGAGCTACTTGGGCTTATGCCGACTGACTACCCCTCAATCGGCGAAGGGAGAGACACATTATACGCTTGTGTAAGTTTCCTCAATCTCGGTAGGTGGGGTTTCGCCTGCTTGTGGAGTGCTAAACTTCAATGCGTATTTACCACCTGTACCCTTTGTAGCTTTTATTACGCGCCATCGGTAAGCACAATACACATCCTCGTTTTTCTTGTTTGTTGTTTTAGCTACTACATCACCATCAGGGATGAGAGCAGAATGCGTGTATGTGATCAATGCACCATCTGCCGTAGTAAAGGCTTCCTCTGCACCCACGGTTGTATTGCCCATATACACACCAGGCAATTCTGGATCTTCAGGTTGAATAGCGAGACGATAGTTTCCTTCTACAACGCCGTCTATGGTCTTAAATGGCTGGGAGACTCCCTTTTTAATGAATAACTGATATGCAGCTTCATAGGTTGACTTCTTCGTCTTTCTATCGACTGTGCCGCCACCTTCTTCAGTCTGCGTCATTGTGTCACCTTTAGTAGGAGTAACCTGTGTTGTATCCTCTTTCGGTGTATCAAGCTTGTCCCACTCATTTTTGGCTGAGCCGACAGGCTGAATGAATATAGAGCATTTGCCCCAAGATGTTACTGACATAATTTAATCGTTTAAAGTTTTGTATTCTATTTGATTATTTATAATGTGCTCTCCGCTATCTGTTGGATAAACACGTTGATTTATTGCATGTGCAACATACTCGTCTGTTCTGAAATGTTCAAGTAGTTTCCAAGCTATTTCGCATAATTCATCTACACGAGCCGTATTCTCTTCAAACTGGCCTTCCACATCGTAATCTTGAACATAGATGTTCACATTGACAATTGCGGTTTGGTTTTGTACTCCCTCATTTGAAAGTATGGAGATAACAATGTCTTCCTTATGCGACTTCGCAGGGCGCTTTTTCTTTGTCACCATGCCATTTGTAGCATTGTCTAATACACTGCCTTTGATATAGTGATATACGTCTGTCCTTATAGTTCCGTCTGACCTCATATCTTCCATTTGTTTATTTCCAAGATAGCAAAATCCACTGCGGTTTTTATGCGTGACTCTACTTGACCAACAGCCCATGTCTTTGTTGATGATAGCACATCCTTGCTATCTATCGCTTCGACCTCTGCTGCGTATTCCATGGCAGCTATGACTACTAGGGCATAAACACGGGAATACTCTTTTGCTAAATCTTCAATCAGCTTCTTTCCTTTAGCTGTTCCGGCTACACCTGAAAGCACCTGTGAAAAGGCTGATGACAAAAATTTCTTACCGTGGTCGTATACTGAGTAGCCTATTGAACTTCGCAGGTTGCCTGTATGGTCTATCCAGCTCTCCCTTGAAGAACGATTCCTAATTTTAACGACACATTCTTCTCCAAGCTTGCATAATGCATTTAGTATTGCAGATTGCAAATACGATGCTGCCCGAAACAGGAACTCTTTTACCGAGTTTTCTGGTGTTACTATCCTTATACCCATAATTTGCATTGAAGTTGGTATCGATGAAATCCCTTAACCTTTAGGATTACTTCTTCCTCGCCCAAGACTAAAAGTCGCACAAAATCTCCGTAGTTAAACTTTTTTACACATACCGGTATATTGTATACTGTATATGAGTAAAAATCAATAGATCCGTCTGGGATAGCTATCTTGTTCGCTTCTCCTGCTGGCACAACATCGCATGAACAGCAGTATTCCCACTTGATTTTTCCGGGGTGATAGTCGCCATTCACATCGGTATAACCTTCTGTCTTGGTTTGGCGATAAAGCTTAGAGGCGTTGAAATTTAGTAAACTCATCAACAATTTATATAAACTGTGGGTACTGGTCTTGTTGGAATCTCGCTTTCCCCTATTTCTTTGTATAGACCATTTGCTTTTAGCGTTATGGCTTGACGCTGGTCTTCGGTAAGAGAACCTATAGACTTATCCGACTCAGAGAAATTGACTGCCTGAACTAGTGACATTAGGCAATCGGCAAGCGCACCTTTGTACGCTTCGCTCTTAGATGACTCGTAGTCGAAATCATCAAAAACGTCCAAATTACGCTTGATACACACGTTCTCTATATACCCGAATGGAATTGGTATGTGTATTTCATCGATTAACGCTTGCCCGATTGTCTTCATAACTTTAAGTTGTTGGTGTCACATTTGTTTTAAACTGTCCTTTCTTTACTGGAGGAAGCTCATTGTACGCAGCTACGATATCCGCATCAGAAGCATTGCTTGGTAAGCTTGCTCCAAGAGCATTAAGACCGGCAATTGCTTCCGCCTTTTTGTAGGTCTTATCTGCAATGGTTACCTTTTCATCGGATGCGTCTTCAGACTCTTTTGCGTCATCAACTTCAATTACAGGGTCTTCGACTGTGATGTCTATCTGGTAGATAGAGTCAACGTCTTCAATTACAGGTAAGCAATACGCCTGAACAGCGGTTGTCTCCATTAGTGGGTCTGTTGTTGAGTATTGCGATATGAGCTTGTAATCAATCTGCTGGTAGGTCACACCACTTACGCGGTTAGTTGATTCCGCTACCTGTCCGTAAACAAGTGCTCCAATCATGGTATTGCAGACTCCGATAACCATATTCTTGTTCCAAGGCTTAACACTGCGGCGTCCTCCATCCTCTTCGAGGCGAACAGTGCGATTGATTATGCGGAATGTTACGCCTGTCTCATCCTCAAAAGCTTCTTGGAACTTGGTTGTCGTTGGAGTTGGCAACTTTGTGTTCGAATCGTATGACTGTCCGTTATAAGTCGCTACGAGCTCTTTCGCACCCTGGGTCTTCTTTAACGCATCAAAAGTTGTCTTTGCAATCCAGAACTGGATAATTGTGTTACCGTCGTTTGTCGCTCTTTCAATAGCGTTTTTTAAGTCGTCTACGGTGAGACCGTCTTTCTTGTTGTTGATTCCGAGCTTGTTATCTTCGGGATACTGATAGTTAATACGGAGCAACTCCTTTGGATTGTCATCATCGCGAACCGCTACATAACCATTTGAAAGTCCATAGAGTAGGGCATATTCGTTTCGCTCATCGATACCTACGGAGCATGCAACTGGATCCTGTGCCAGTTTCCTTCGTATCTCTGCTGTCTGACCGCCCTGCGCTTCCATTATGCGAAGAGCGAGGATTTCGGACTCCTTAAGATTCTTCTTCATACCCATCTTCGGCAGCTTTCCGTTGGCTACGGAAATGCGGTCACGAGATTTCAATGGAACCGGTGAGTCGATGGCTACATAGTCAGCGGCTACATAGCTTGTGTCTACTGTATCGGCCTCCCACTTGTTGTCAGTCGAGTAGACGCGGCGAAGAATTGATGTGTCTTTGTGGAGATATGTAAGCTCGTTTCCTCTTTTGCCATTTATCTTCTCAATGAGTGTCTTCAGAACGGGGAAGAAACTCAATACATACTTTAGAAATAATGAACTGTTCATAATTAATTGATTTTGTCATGTCCCCACTGTATTGTGGGAACCGCTGTTTTAAACGCTGCTTTAATGGTTTCTACTGAGTAGGGTACTGCTCTGTCGTTAACCTCCCCGGCTGTGAGTACGCCGACGTGAGGTGTGTCTTTGGGAGCGGTTGTCATACAAACGCCGACATACTCGCAATTCGCTGGTAATGAAGAATACTCCTTTCCAGAAACCGGCATAGGTTTGTATTCTCCATCCTTTGTGCTGCGAATGATTACGTGGCCACATTTTATAAATGGCTCGTCGAACCCGGTCATGTCAAGCACAACGCCACCTGTAATACCATTTAGATATTTACGGATGACAACAGACTCTTTACCAGAGTCAAAAACTTCTGATGCTTCTAATCCATACATAATTTTACTTTTTTTGTTTTACATTGTTCCTGCCAACTCTTCAATCTCTTTTTCGCTGATGACTTCTGGCTTATCGCCCTCTTTTTCTTTTTTGTTCCCACTTGTAGCTGCGGTTGCTCCAAGTTTGGCGAGACCCGCGTTGGCTCTTTCCTGGTTTAATGTTGCTAAATCCTCTACTACACCATCATAGAACTCTTCGAAATCTGCCTCGTTCTCGAACTTTATCTTGTCAAAGTTTTTGAGGGTACTCTTGCCGAAAGTGCCGGTGTCTTTCAACAATGCTTTTAACTTTGAGCGTCTTCCGTCTGTTTCTCGCTCGGACTTTAAACCAGTTAGTTCTGTTTGTATCGCTTTTTGCTGGGTGATAATTGCTTGTGCCCAAACCGGAACTTTTTCTTCTTCTTTCTCCTGGTTGACGCCATCTTGGCCGGCATTCGTGTCGTTGTCATCGCTTTCTGGGTTTTTGTTATTCTTTGAATTCTGAATAACACGATTTGACGCCTTTTGAGCGATCTTAAGATAAGGGATAACCGCTTCGACTTCTGACGAAATCTTCTCGTTTATCTCCTCTTCTGAGGCTTCTTCATCAAGTTCAAGGTTATCGGCAATGTCTGCGGCAATACCCTCTAACTCTTCCAAATTGAACCCTAACGCCTTACATTTAGGTTTCAAAATACTTAATACCTGCTTTGTCTTTTTCTTCATTTTATTGATATTTAGTGATTAATCATTAAATATCCCAGTACGATTTATCACAGCAGTTATTATGGTGCAAATATAATAATAAAGATTTGACTATCAAAGCTTATTTTTAAAATAAGTATCTGATAGTCAAATCTTTATGTTTACATATAAATCTAACGTGGGTATGAAAATACCTTTGATGCTTCTGAGATTTTATTCTCTATATCTTCCTTAAAACCCTTCAAAGTTTTGATAGCTCCTTGTAAGTCATTCAACTTATAGTTACCGCATTCCTTTTCTGTAGCACCTGGTATAGACGAACTGTTAGAGCAATATCTCAATGCTTCTACTAGTGCGCAAGCGACCCTTACAATGTCCGGTTTACCTTTAAGAATTAGATAGAAACCGGTTAGACATCCCATAGGCCCAAAATAAATAACTTTTTGTTTGTAGACCCATTCGTTGCGTAAATAATCTGCCATAAGATGCTCTATCGTATGCGCAATCTCTGGTGTCAATTGCTCTTTATTCGGCAAACAGACTCTCAAGTCATAAGTTGTTGCTCGCTCTTTCCCTATACTATCCTCCCTTGAAACATATATTCCAGGTTTTAGCCTTGTGTGGTCTATTGTAAAACTCTTTATCATTTCTGGCTTAACTTTAGTTTTTTACAACGATTGTATATCGCATTCTCGTCAACTCCTATTTTGGTAGCTATTACCTTTGCAGTGTATTTACCATACATTCTTTTTATGATAAAGTCCTCGTCGGCAGTAAATACATGATTCTTTATTACTCCCATTGCTTGCAGTTTTCTATGTACTGCCCAATAATTTCTTCCGAGTTTGTCGGCAAGCTCCTTTGTAGTCATAACAAGAGCATTAACCTTTAGGAATTCTATCTCTTCCTGTGAAAAATGTTTTCCTCTACTCATTTCTATCTTTATACTTTATTTTTGCGCCGGCTTTATTGTAGTCCGTGCGCCGTTGATATTATTATATTCCGTAATCTTCTGGTTTATATTCTGGGTTCACCTGTAACGCATACTCTCCTGCGCGGTTGTAAACACCCTCGTTCGAGATTTTCGTTACGATATTCTTCGCCGCCTGAACACTGTCCGCATCATCGTTGATGTCAATGTCGGGCATTCCTGGTACCGAGTTTATGACGGATTGCATGGCATTGTTCCAATTTTGTCGCAACTCCAGTGCGTTGCCATCACTGAACATCGGTCGCAAGTCCTTGCCGATTTTCTTTTGGATGTTATCAAACAAGTTCTTAAATAGGTTTACCGCAATATCTATCAGCACCATTGCTGCCTCCATACGGGCGATTATCTTGCTTTTCGGCACCTTGTTCTTTAGGAAGTAGTTGTCGATGCAGTAATAGAGCGTTGTGACGAGCGGTTTCAGTTCCGCTTCCGACGCATCGGATAGGTCAAGCCAAAGCTGATAGCGGTCGGCGAGGACAAAGCGCATCTTCGCATCCCATGTGTTGTATGCAGCAAGAGCCTTGTTGATGCTTTGCTTTGTCTGCTGACGATATAGTTTTTTGTCCTCTTTAATCGCGTTGTAAGCGTCTATCATCGCTGTTTGGGCAATGTTGTATGCAGAACCCATTGTGATGTAATACAGCGAACAATAGCGGTCAATGCTCTTTAGTATTTCCTCTTTCTGCTTTACACTTGGCGCGATAATATACGCCCTTTTGGGGGTTCGGCTTATTAACTGACTTGCACTCATGCTTATATTGCGTTTAAGATTTGCAAATCTTCACCTATCACGCCTACGACGGGTATTCCGCAAGCGTCCGCTACACGACGTTCCGTTTCACAGCCTTTTGAGCAACGCCGTCTTTAAGACGGTCGAAAAGCATTTCAGGAGTAAACTTCTCGCTAAACACAAACTCTGCATTTCTAAAAGTTTTCAAATTGTATGCAAGATCCTTCGTCTTTATGTTGTGAACGCTACATCTCGGGCATTCGCAATAAAATCTTACTTCTTCCATATTATTGTATTATTAGTTTCTTAGTATGTGCGCTTTTACCACCTTGTGAACAGCTCGTGGCTGCGCTTTGTTAAACTCTTCCACAAACCAACGTTCGTATTCATCTTGAAAGCGTGGTCTGCGGATTTTTCCAATCTGGGGGGGCAAGATGTCTACGGCAATCTTTCTCCCATTGTCTAATGTCAGTACGGCTTTCATAACTTGCCTGTTTTAAATCCCAACTCCTTAGCTATTGCAAGGAAGTCGGAGAGTTTGTCGGGTGATACGCTGGTCTGCTTGCCTTGCGAACAGACAACACCATCTTCAACCTTGAAGTAGATATTGCCATCCATGTTGATGTAGTAAATCTCACTTTCCATATTACTTCACCTCCATGCTGATTAAGTCGTTGAAATCTTCTTCCGACTTGCAGTCGTAGCAGTAAGTCAGCGTACCGTCAGCATCCTTTGTGAGCATCATAATGCTGTTGCCGCTGCTAAGCAAGTCTTGAAGCATATCAATACGAGGATATATATACTTACGCTGTTGTTCTTGCTCGCCAATCACTAATGTTAAGAAATGACTCATTGTTTCGTATTTTTATTCTTTTGTTTCGCCAGCCTACGCTTATACGCCCTACGTTCTGCTCGCGTCATGCCGTCTTTCTTGATTTCGTAGGCTTCTTTATCCATTGTTTCCATAGGCTAAAGCTCGTCTTCCTCTTTCTCTTCTTCGGAATCTTCTTCATCGAACTCTTCATAATGCCCATCGTCGTAGCATTGAGGATCGTTCTCTACATAATATCCACCGTTGGCATAAAATGCATTCCAGTCTATCATAATAATTCAAATTGCCAAATTACACATTCTATCACAGCTCGATTAACTCCTGTGCATACTTGCTTTAAAGACGCATTGATGTCTCCGCGGATAAAGATTTTCTGATCTCTAACTAAGCGCTTATCTGAAGAACAAGTGCCTTTCTTTTTGCAATAGATAACTATAGACTTGTCCAATCCGTTCTTGTCTATGCCCCTTTTGACATCAACAGGGAATGTAATCTCTTTTTTGTTGTCAACAGTTGTGATAATCTGCGCATCCTCCGTTATTGTTCCTATAAATTCTAGTGCTATCATATTTACTGTCTAATGAAATATTAATATTACGAATATCATCTCTATTACGAACAGCACGGTATATACCATGCTTAAAACTGTATCTTTATCTTTCATATGCTTGCTCTCCAAAATTTTAGGATTTCTATACCTGTGTAGAATTTACGCTTCGTAGCTTTTCTGATACCGCATTTTAACAAACCTGATTTCGTGTAGTTCATTATCGAATTTCTATGAACTCCCAATATTTTTGCAGCTTCAGCTATGCTGTAGCGTGACGTTGCATTTACTACTGGTTCTGTTGCCGTAATCATATTAATCTTTATCTTTGAGTTTTGAGTATTCTATTTCTAAAGTTTCCATTTCTGCGGAGCAATCTTTTGCTGCTTCTTTGATTTTTGAAAGCACTTCTACGTTTGAAATAAGAATGCCGACTTCTTTGTAAAAGTTAGCTTCTGTTCCAGATTCGTTTCCTGAAAATAGGTCAAATGAGCCTGCGGTTCTTACGTTTGTCGTGAATGACTCGCTTTCGTATTTTGTTTGCTCCTTCCAAACTAAATCCAACTCCGTATTTCTTTTTCCGTTAAGGCAAATCCTTAAAATAACGCCTTTGTAGGTTGGATATACATATTCCACATTCCAGTTAGTATCTTTCAGTATTGAATAAACTCTCTGTGAACACTTTTCAAGTGTTTCATTTGATTTGTTCTTAAACTCATTGTTCTTTTCTGTATTCATAATCTTTAATGTTTTAATTGGTTTAACTTGTTAGGTAGCGACCTGTTAGTCAATTCTACCTGTTTCTTAACTATATGCAAAGGTACTAATATATTCGTATATATGCAAATATACTAATAGATATTTTAGTTAAAAATACTAAATTTTGAATATTTCTCAGCATATATTTTTATTTTTGCAAGAAAAGAGTATGATAGATTTAGATGAAATTTTTTCTCACACAGATGTTTCTACTATCATTGGTAGGCTAAAAGAGAGATCTGTTTCTGTTCCAAGTTGGAGTCAATTAATTACAGAGTACGAACCTCGTCTTCACGAAATTGTGGAAGATAAAGTAGGACGACGAGACAAGGAACTGCCTGGAGGTGCAGTAGAGAAGGCGGCACGTATTCCTATCGGTCTTGAAAAATTGCTGACACGACGCATTTCTGAATTTACTGTATCTATTCCTGTAAAGCGTGTATACTCGTATGATCGGAATGACGACACTCTTAAATCAATAGCTAAAGCGATAGAAAAGATTTATACTAACGCACATATTGATGCTGAGAATATGAAGCGTGCAAAATGCCTTTATGCTTCGTGCGAAATGTTTACACTTTGGTATACGCAGCGGAAGAGGAATAAACTGTATGGTTTTGATAGCGAGTACAAACTTAAATGTCGCACATTTTCACCTATGGATGGTGTTCGTATTTATCCTTTATTCGATGAATACGAAGATTTGCTTGCCCTTTCTTTTGAGTATGAAAAGAAAGTTGCTGATACAAAGATAACTTTCTTTGAAACATTCACCGCTACTCATCATTACAAATGGAGCTTATCCTCAGAAGATAATGCAAACGGATGGCAGCCTATAATAAGCGACGAGATAAGTATAGAAAAGATACCGGCGGTTTATTGGTATCGAAA
>OCPX01000169.1_pt1 | contig 71244 bp, 56 predicted proteins | sample 1538771 | NCBI WGS metagenome assembly OCPX01 (sample SAMN04571725, study PRJEB22368) | human gut metagenome | biome: human gut; material: stool | host: Homo sapiens | place: Luxembourg | collected 2012-11-01 | reverse complement strand
CTATGGCATGAAAGACAGTTGGGATAAGGTTTCCCGGTCACTCCTATGAGAGCTGCAAGTTCCCCGCGGCAGATTGAACGCGAAAATGAGATGATCGTTATTTCACAGCCCCTTTTTGTGCTCCATATATTATTTCATGAACATATCGATCGCCTGATTCATGCGCGTGATGGCCTCTTGGTCATTCTCCTGCACCGCTTCCACGATGCAGTGCTCCATATGCTCCTTCAGGAGGAGCTTGCCGGTATTATTGATCTCCGCACGCACTGCGGCGAGCTGGATCAGGACATCGGCGCAGTCCCGTTGGTTCTCGAGCATCTTCTTGATCGACTCCATATGGCCGATGGATCTGGATATCCGATTCATGATTGCTTTGATTTTTTGCGGGTCATGCGTATGGCTGTGATTGTGATGATGTCCGTCATGGATGTGCTCGATCACATGGGTGTGGACATGTCCATCGCCATGATCGTGGACAAAAACATTATTCTTTGTATCTTCCATCAGAGGTTTTGATTCCTTTCACTTTTCGTAGGAAACACGGATCCCATCTGATGAGCGATCGAATCGGCGTTTCTTAGGGAAACACTGATTAAATTGTTGTCTGATTTCATTCTTGGATTTTTAGACAGAGCAAGGAATCATCTGACGAGAATAGCGAGCTATTTAAGGAAGATGATGACGAAGCTATGTATAAAAATCCATATGAAATCCGGCTCTGCTATTTAATCAGCGTTTTCCTTATATTATACCCGATAAAAAAGGCGGTGGCTAGGGAGCCGGGCATCGGCGTGTTCATAGGGAAGCAGTGCTCCACATGAAGTGGGCGATAGACCTCCTATATTTATGATTTTAACTCATTTCCAATGACTTCTTCATATAAAATAAGCATGCATGTTCCAGTCTGCATAAAAAAGTGTATACTATAAGAAGAAGGACGGATCAGAATTTCTTCGATCAAGAGATTCTGATCGTCCATCCTTCCGTATGATTCTATGCCAAAAGGAGGAGTCACTATGTTCCGTTTCACCTTACCTAGAGATATTTATTGTGGTCATGGAGCCATTGAGGAGCTGTCTTTGCTGAAGGGTCACAAGAAAGCTTTCATTTGCACCGGTGGTCATTCCATGCGGGCAGGCGGTTTCCTTCAGAAGACTGAAAAAGTGCTGAAGGACGCAGGACTTGCCACCTATACGCTCGAAGGCATCACACCGGATCCGTCCATCGAAGAAGTGCAGAAGGGCGCGAAACTGATGGAAGAATTCCAGCCGGACGTGATCGTGGCGATCGGCGGCGGTTCACCGATCGATGCAGCCAAGGCCATGTGGGTCTTCTATGAATATCCGAATCTGACATTCGATGAGATCAAAAAGCCATTCTCTTTGCCGCCGCTTCGTCAGAAGGCGATCTTCGTCGCTATCCCATCCACATCGGGGACTGCGACAGAAGTCACGGCTTTCTCTGTCATTACCGACTACTCGACAGGCATCAAGTATCCGCTCGCTGATTTCAACCTGACGCCGGATCTTGCCATCCTTGACCTCGACATCCCGTCCACCATGCCGAAGAAGCTCACCGCGCATACAGGGATGGATGCGCTGACACATGCGACCGAGGCCTATGTGTCAAAGTTTGCGAATGGCTTCACGGAACCGCTCTCCAAGCAAGCCGTCTCCGATATTTTTGACAACATCGTAGAGTCGTATCATGGAGACAAGGAAGCCAGAGGCAAAATGCATATCGCGCAGTGCCTTGCCGGTATGGCCTTCTCAAATGGACTTCTGGGGATCACACATTCTCTGGCGCATAAGATCGGCGCGGTCTTCCATATCCCGCATGGTTGTGCGAATGCCATCTTGATGCCGTATGTCATCCAGTTCAACAAAAAAGTTTGTCTTTCGCGCTATGCCGATCTCGCTCGCGTGGCCGGCCTTCCGGGACGCACAGATGCACAGCTTGTCATTTCCTATGAGGAGGCCATCCAGAAACTGAATCAGAAGATGGACATCCCGCTGACACTCAAAGACTATGGGGTGCCAGAGGAGCTGTACCTTGCCAAGAAGGATGCCATCGCTGAGAATGCCGTCCTCGATGCCTGCACTCCGGAGAACCCGCGTGAGGCAGATGCGGAGGCTATGGCAAAGATCCTCGAATGCGCTTACTATGGGAAGACTGTAAATTTCTGAGAGATCGGCTTTAGCGAAAAGGTGACTGCCAATAAAAAAGCACTGTGAGATCCACAGTGCTTTTTTGGTGCGAGCGAAGGGACTCGAACCCCCATGCACAAGGCGCAGGATCCTAAATCCTGTGCGTCTACCAATTCCGCCACGCTCGCATGGCTTGCGATACCTATTATATAAGGTCGGGACCTTTTGGTCAATGGGGGATGAGGAGAAGACTTTTGGCAAGGGAAAAAACGTATCATTCGATATTGAACTATTTGAATATTGTGATATAATATTATATAGAGATATGTGAATATGAAAAGGAGGGAAATACGGATCCGATCGCTCCAGGGAAACACTGATTCAATCGTTGTCAGATTTTACTCTTGAATTTTTATGCATAGCGAGGAATAACCTGACGCGAATAGCGAGCTATTTAAGGAAGGCTATGACGAAGCTATGTATAAAAATTCTTGTAGAATCTGACTCTGCGATTGAATCAGCGTTTCCCTAGGATTTCACTCTTGTAAAATCACAAGCTGCGGTCGAACCGACATTTCCTTCCTGCAGGGAAGCCGACATGCGGCCCCCTGTGAGTTTTCCCAAAGGAGGGAAAGACTATGAAAAAGTATGTATGCACTGTATGCGGATGGATCTACGATGAAGCCAAAGGTGATCCGGACAATGGCATCGCCCCGGGGACCAAGTTTGAAGATCTGCCGGCAGACTATGTATGCCCGGTCTGCGGCGCCGGCAAGGATGAATTTGAAGTTTATGAAGGATGATTGTTAATTATTGTTCATAAAAACAATAAACAATACTTGACAATAAAGACGATGTGAGGTAATATAGAATCGTAAACAAAAGGAAATCACCATTGGCCGTGATGATTCCACTCATTGTTACAAATCTTTCTCAACAACTCCAAACACCTCTAAAAAGCCTCCCTTCGGGGAGGCTTTAGGCGTCTCATGGGGAAAATGAAAGTAAAAAGGCGGTGTGACAAAACATACAGGTTTTTGTCACTCCGCCTTTGCTGCCGAAAGAGGCGTCTCAGAGTTGTGCCGTGCAGTGCGGGCAGCGGGTCGCATCATCTGCGATCGCTTCTTTGCAGTAGGGGCACTTTCTGATTTCCTTTGGCGGAGCTTTCGGGAAGAAGTGGTTGATCTGCTTGATGGCGATAAAAATGACGAAAGCAATGATCAGGAAATCAATGACTGCATTCAGGAATTCTCCGTATGCGATGACCGGTACGCCGAGCTCTTTTGCTTCGGCGAGCGTGGAGACCGGGGTATCGCTTAGAGGGATGAAAAGGTTGGAGAAATCGATACCACCCAGAAGGTAGCCCAGAGGAGGCATGATGACATGGCTGACCAGAGAAGAAACGATCTTTCCGAATGCAGCGCCGATGACTACACCGACTGCCATGTCTACTACATTGCCGCGGAGGGCAAAGTCTTTGAATTCTTTGAGCATACCCATGTGGGAACGTCTCCTTTCTAAAAAATAAAAAAATTATTTTTCATATCTTACCACAAGTGGAGGAAAGTTGGAAAGAGTATAAAATGGCAGATCGAAAAAAGAGAGCATCTGATTAGGGGACATAGAGACCAGGGCACTGTATTCTTTTTTTCTTACAGAGGTTTGACACATTCCTTTATCTATGCTATAGTATGTCCAATAAGCGATGAAGAAAAAGAGTACGCAGGGATTTCTTCTCTTAGCGAGTCCGGACAGTGCAAGCGGGCAGAGAAACCTTGCTGAAGTGCGTTTCAGAGCAAGGAGACCGAAAGGAAGTAGGCTCTCCCGGGGATTCCCGTTACAGGATCAGAGTCTGTTTGGACTTAAAGAGGCCGATGCGGTGACGCAACGGTGAAATTGGGTGAGAATCACGAGTCTTTCGTCCCATGGGGGAGGAAGGGCTTTTTTTATTGTTTGAAATGAAGATCTTGCCCGATGCGGCAATGTTTCGCGAGCCTTGCTGCATCCATAGAATCTGCTGCTGAACTCTTTTTCATTGATCGCCATAGTAGGAATAGTAGGAAATGATAGGAGGAAATGATATGAATAAAAATGAGGATGTCAAAAACTTAGCACAGAGCGTGCTGAAAGAGCACCAGACCAAAAAGCAGGGACGGCAGTTTATTCTCTGGATCCTGGCATTGGTCGTGGGCGCCGCTCTGGGCTGGCTCGGGATCAAGCCTTTGAATGAGCTCTTTAATTTTATCGCGACGGTATTCACCCGTTTGTTCCAGTTCATCGCGGTACCGACGATCGCGCTCGCTGTCATCACGACACTGGCTGCACTCGGCGGCAAGAAGGAAACCGGTCGCATTTTTGCACACGCGGTCGTCTACACGCTTCTCACTACCGTCTTTGCGGCAGGTATCGGGCTTGCGATGTATCTTTGGGTGACACCGGGGAATCTGCCGACGGATCTGGCGAGCGCAGGGGCTTCGAGCGTGCCGCAGAAGCTGGGAACGGTCACATACTATGACCACATCTTGAATGTCATCCCGAATAACATTCTGCAGCCATTCCTGTCCGGTAATGTACTCGCTGTCATGCTGATCGCAGCCTCCTTCGGCCTCGGGCTTGCCTTCATGCCGAAGACGGAGAATCGCGAAGTCCTCCTGAAGGGCATCCTTGGTTTTCAGGAGCTTCTCTTTACGCTGATCAAAGCGCTTCTCGCCATTCTTCCTGTCGGCATTCTGGCTTTTGCAGGGCAGCTCTCCGCCCAGATCGAAGCAGGGGTCATCGTAGGGGCGCTCGGGAAATACACGCTCGTCATCATGGCAAGTAACGGTATCCAGTTCTTCCTTGTCCTGCCGCTCTTCCTTCTGGCTCGTGGACTGAATCCGATCGATGTTTTCAAGAAAATGTCTCCTGCCATTGCAGTCGCTCTCTTCACCAAGAGCTCTGCGGGCACACTCCCGGTAACGCTTGCCTCGGCGGAGAAGAATCTAAAGGCGAATCCAGCTGTTTCCCGCTTTGTACTTCCGATCTGCACGACCATCAACATGAACGGATGCGCAGCCTTTATACTGATCACTTCGCTCTTCGTCATGCAGAATGCGGGGATCGAGCTTTCGATGACGACCATGCTCACATGGCTCATCGTCGCAGTACTCGCAGCTGTCGGCAATGCAGGCGTACCGATGGGATGCTACTTCCTGACGCTTTCCCTCATGAGCGGTATCGGCGCGCCGATCGGCATCATGGGGCTCATCCTTCCGATCTATACGATCATCGATATGATCGAGACAGCAGAGAATGTCTGGTCTGATTCCTGCGTCTGCGCGATGACCGACCATGATCTGAAAGGGAAATTGAATCACGAATAGAAAAACCGCTGTCCGAATGGTTTCGGACAGCGGTTTTTAGGTGAGGTTCAGGATTCAAGGCTCAGGGTTCAGGGTTCAAGGTTCAGGAGTCAGGGTTCAGCAGGGGTGGTGCGGCGCATTTCGTCATCCTGAGCGGAGAAAAACGTCGTGTGTTAAGGAAACGCTGATTCAATCGCAGAATCAGATTCCATATGGATTTTTATACATAGCTTCGTCATCATCTTGATATAGTCGAAGTCATATTTTTCTGTGAGATCGACTTCTGCCTCGGCGAGGGAGATCGGATCCTGGTCGAATGCGGAGAGGTGCATCCTGGCAGTGACCGGTACGCGGTCGACTTCTTTGCCGGCAAGGGCGGCTCTGACTCGTTCTTCTCTATTTATACAGGGACTCCTTTCTGTATAAGAAATCATGAGATTAGGCATATTGTAGCATAGGAGAGAAGGGGGAACATGGTATAATGAGCAATATATACTTTGCAGCGAAGCTGCCGCTACAAGTTTGAAAGCAGGGATGACTGGCTAGGGATTAGGAGTCTCGAGTGACTGGTGACTGGTGACTAGTGACTGGGATTCTCCGGCATCGTCATCCCGAGCGCAGTCGAGGGATCTTTACTGCACTGCGGGAATCAGCGTGTATGCGTCGAGGGAAAATGATGTCCTGGTGCTGCCTCACATCAGGCGATGAACGTTCTGCAATAAAGATCGAGGGCTACGCTCGAGATGACGACGGCGCGAAGCGCTATCAAAATTCTGCGGCGCTTCCATATTTTTATGCGCCGCACCACCATTTCGCATTTCGCATTTCTCATTTCTAATTTCTCATTCAAGCGAGGCTTTCACCAACAATCAAAGGGCAGCACGTCCCATGGGCTAACCCTGCACCCGACGACCTTTAAGATCTAGGAGCTTTTTATGAAACTGTTTCGGACACGTTTTTCTTACCTATATATATGCTTTTCTTTCTTCTTGGCGGCTGCGCTCTGGTACACGGTGAAGATAGACTGTCTGGATCGGGCAGGAGAGCTCAAAGAGGCAGGGCGCGCGCTCCTGGACTTTTGGGACGTGCCGATCCTTCTTCTAGGGACGGCGCTCCTTTCTCTTTTACTGCCCAAACTGGTCGATCGGCTTTCCAGATTTTCTTGTTCTAGGAGAACGGCAGCAGATCGGACATGGTTTCTTCCTGCATTCCTCCTGATGGTGCTTTGGCAGCTGCCCTTCCTTCTCTCGTTTTATCCGGCGCCGGGAATGAATGACACGGTCTTCATGATGGAGAATCCGCTCTATGCAAGCGTGCAGTTTCCCTGGCTGTATTCGGTGATATACGGCTATGGCGCGGGCTGGGGAAAGGAGGTGCTGGGGAGCCGGGAGCCGGTCATCTTCTTCTTTTCTCTGCTGCAGCTTCTTTTGATCTCCTATGGGCTTACCGCCTTTGCCTTCTGGGTGAAGGGACGGGTGCATGATCTTGCCGGATGGGGGCTGTACGGGTACTTTCTCTTTTTTCCGATGGTGGGAAATTATAGTATCGCGGCAGTGCGGGATGGTCTTTTCTCTCTGGGGCTGCTCTTCTTCGTATGGCTCTTCCTTCGGCGCGCGGAAGGGGAGCCTTGGGGGAGGGCGTCTCTTTGGATCCTTGCTGCGGCGCTTCTTGCGATGCTGCTTCGCAGCAATGGCCTCCTTGTCGCGCTGTCGGTATCCCTTGCTCTCTTTTTTCTGGAGAAGCGGAAGGAGATCCTCCTCTTTTTTGTGATTTTTGCGTTGATCTCCATCGTCCCCGCCCAGGTCATCCAGCGCACCCATCACTGGGAGCCGCTCTTTCAGGAGTCTATGGCGATCCCGCTCCAGCAGCTGGGGCGGGCGATGAAGCTTGGCGGTGAGCGAAGCGAGGAAACGAAAACGCTGATGGAAAATCTTCTTACCGAAGAAGAGTGGAAGAAAGAATACTCACCCTATACCGTGGACTTTGTAAAGTGGCATGACCATTTCCATAGAAACTGGCTGAATGGGCAGAAAAAAGAATTCCTGTCGGCATGGGTGGATACCGGTTTGAGAAATCCGCGGATTTATGTCGAAGGCTGGCTGACGGAGACATATGCCCTTTGGAATCTGGATCCCTTCGAGTATGGCGTGCAGTCGCGCTTCGGCTGGGCGCTTACGGATGAGAATACGAAAGACATGAAGCCGGCAGACAATGACCGCATGGCGACAGGGGATTTCCCTTTGCCGCTTTGGCTCAAGGCGCGGCTGGCGAATGTCTCCTATGAGGGAAGCCATTTCATCGGGACGGGGCTTTCGCTCTGGATCGCGCTCTTTCTGGGGCTCGTCTGGATCAGACAGGGGAAAAAGGAATATCTCTGGGCGCTTTTGCCGCTTCTAGTGAATACAGGTACTCTCCTCCTCTCCACGCCGGCCTCCTCCGTTTTCCGCTATTCCTTCGCCTATGTCCTCTGCCTGCCCGCGCTGGGGATCCTCACGGTGGTGGGACGTAGTGAAAGGGAAGGGTGACAAGGGAGATGGGTTCAAGAGGTTCAATGCGCCGCACTATCCCCTTAGAACCCGCCACACTCTTTCATCCCCGATCAAGGTACAGCACGCCCCTTGGGCTAACCTTGAAGTTTGAAAGTAAGAATGAGTGACTAGTGACTGGTAGCTAGGGATTAGGAACTATTATATCCGATCATTGATCTTTCATACCATAGTCACCCTATCCGCCCCTTCGGGGCACCTTCCCCTAGAGGGGAAGGCTAAGTATACTCCGCGGCGCTTAGATCCTTCGACTCAGTTCTCATATTTCAGATAAGCCATTTTTTAACACACGACGTTTTTCTCCGCTCAGGATGACGAAATGCGCCGTACCCCCCCTTGAACCCTGAACCCTGAACCCTGAACCCTGAACCCTGAACCCTGAACCCTGAAAACCCATTATACTTGCTGTCCCTAGTCCCCAGTCACTATTTCCCAAAGGAGCCCTCTCTATGAATGAATCACAAAAAGCTGCCATCCTCTCCGAAGGCCCCACGCTTTTGATCGCGGGACCGGGGACGGGAAAGACCTATACCATCATTCAGCGCGTGCTTTACCTCATCCGTGAGAAGAGGGTGAAGCCGGAAGAGATCATGCTGGTCACATACACGCAGAAGGCATCAAAGGAGCTGACGACGCGTCTCACGGATGTGCTGTCGAAGGCGGGCATCGAGGTGAATCTGCATGAGATGTACATCGGTACCTTCCATCACATTTGCCGAAAGATCCTGAAAGAGTTTCAGGAGTATACCCATCTTCCGAAGAATTATCTGTCGGTGGACCAGTTTGAGCAGCAGTACCTGGTGTACGAGCATCTTTCGGAATTTGCGGCGATCCCGAATTTTCGCCGTGTGATACAGGACTCCTATCTGAAGCAGGGGAAGCTGGTGGGGATTTCTCCATGGCATCAGTGCCAGACGATCTGCCGCTATGTGAATGGTCTCTCCGAGGAGCTGCTCTTGCCGGAAGAGATACGGCGGACATGCGGGAATCAACTGGGCGGGCGCATAGAAGTGCTTGCGCGGATGATGATGAAGTACACGCGCCTCGAAGAGGAAAGGCACTTCATTGATTTCTCCCGCCTGCAGAAGGAGACATATGCGCTTCTTTCTTCCTATCCGGAGATTCTTGACAGCTTGCAGAAACGGATCCGGTACATCATGATCGATGAGTATCAGGATACGAATTTCATCCAAGAGCAGCTCATCCGTCTCCTTGGGGGCTGTTCTCAGCAGATCTTCGTGGTGGGGGATGATGACCAGAGCATTTATCGCTTCCGCGGGGCATCCATCGGAAATATTCTGGAATTTTCGAAGACCTATGAGACATGCCATACGTTCAAGCTGGATACGAATTATCGTTCGCATCCGGGTATTGTCCGCTTCTGCATGGACTGGATGCGCGGACTCAAAAGCTGGCGCGGAGCGGATGGGCGGATGTTCCGCTATGTGAAGGGGGACATTCATGCCGCGTCAGAGGAAACGGGAACGCCCGTCCTTCGCATCACGGGGAAGGATCTTTCCGAGTGTCACGCGCGGATCGCTGATTTCATCGAAGGGCTGAAAGAACGGGGGCAGATCACGGACTATAACCAAGTGGCGGTACTCTGTTCGTCCGTGAAAAACAATGCATCGCGCGCTTTGCAGCTGCAGCTTCGACGGAAGGGGATCGCTTCCTACGCGCCGCGGGCAGGCTGGTTCTTCAAGCGACAGGAAGTCGAGTGGCTGATCGGGACGCTCCTATTGCTTTTTCCCAGTTTTTCGGATTCCATGGAAAATCGGGACGACATGCAGGAAACGAGGGGGATTCTCGATACATACTTCGAGTGCATGGGCGTCGCGCGGATGATGCTCGCAAAACCCGGGCACCAAGCGCTGAAAGACTGGCTGGACCGCACGCGGAGTGTCATTTCCTATGAGAAGAAACTCCCCGCCTCTTTTTTGCACCTCGTCTACCAGATGCTCTCCTTTGCACCATTTTCCGATATTTTGGACAGCGCAGTCCGGGGGGAATCGAATGCAGCCAGAAATCTGTCCGCCATCACGCGCCTGATTGCCCGTTTTGGCTTTTTCCTGCCGGAGAATCACGGGCATGGTGAGGAGACTGTGGAGGACGTGCATCGCTTCTTTTCCCGATATCTGCGGCTGTGGTTTGAAAACGGCGTGAATGAGTATGAAGATGAAGAGCGCTATGCGCCCTCGGGCTCCGTATCCTTCCTGAATATCCACCAGGCAAAGGGGCTTGAGTACCCCGTTGTCATTGTGCCATCGCTCGACGAGAGGGCGCGCTGGGATGCGGAAAGTGACCTGATTTCCCGCGTGGTGGAAAAGGTGAGCGGACGAAAGCCTGCCGAGCCACCGAAGGAAATGAAAAATTTTGATTTATGGCGCAAGTACTATACGGCATTCTCCCGCGCGGAAACGCTCCTCGTCCTCGCATCTTCTCAAAGGAAGGGGGACACCTCGGAAGAATTTCAATGGATCATGCCCGCTCTTCCAGCATATAATGCGAAAGAAGCGGACTACCACCACCTCACCTGCCGCCCTGTGGGACGGAATGTATTTAAGCCGCGTTTCGCCTTCACGTCGCAGATCGCTCTTTACGAAGAATGTCCGATGAAGTATCTCTGGCATCGCGTCTACCGCTTTGCGGGCACGCAGGGGAGCCATGCCATGTACGGCGAGCTTGTCCATGAGATGATCGAGGACATACACCGCGCGGTCCTTCGCGGAGAGGCCGATCGCGTGACGCCCTCTGTGATCTACGGCTGGATGATGGCGAATTACATTTCCCTGTCTGATAAAGAAAATAGCTGGCTCCCTGAGGCAAAACTGAAGCAGGCCTTTTCAGAAATCCGAGGATATGTGGACTTCCGGAAAGGAAATTGGGACGATGCGCTCGCTGCCGAATGCCCTCTTGAGCTGGTCAAAGATGACTACATTCTGAACGGCACCATCGATCTTCTCTCGGGAAATGGGGATCAGGTACAGGTCATAGACTTCAAGACAGGGAAGAAACCATCGATGGACAGTCCCCTTATGGAAAAATATCTGAGCCAGCTCGAGGTATATGCCTACCTCGTCGAAACGAAACTCGGCCGCTCCGTGGAAAGGCTCGTCCTGTACTTCACCAGTGATGGTAAGGATCCATGCGTTGTTTTTCCTATGAGCAAAGAACGCGTGGAGAAAAGGATGGAGGAATTCGATGAGACGTCGAGGCGGATCCTGGCGCGTGATTTTGCGCGGCGCTGTGAAGTGAAAAAGAACGAGCTTCCGACGGCGTGCCGGTTCTGTGATTTCAGGAAATATTGTGGAAGATAATGGGTTCAGGGTTCGGGGTCCGGGGTTCGGGGGTCGCCCTTTGATTCCATTTGAAAGCCTCGTTTGAATGAGAAATGAGAAATGAGAAATGGTGGTGGCGGCTTCGCCGCAAATATATATTTTGCAGCGAAGCTGCCACCACAACCCTGAACCCATCAACCTGAACCCTGAACCCTGAACCTTGAACCTTGAACCCTAAATAATAAATTTGTGATTATGATAAACACGATGCATAATAAATATTATATCAATGCCCATCTATTCATATCATTTATTAAAACCATGATTGATACCAATTCATACAGGCTATTGATTTTGCGGCTTTCACTGGTTAAAATAGTACTATCAAACGCTAAAAGCGCATCAGAATGACGCGATCATCGTGTTCATTCTATTTTATTGAGAGGGAGAATCTCATGAGACGAATCCATAAAGTACTGGTAGCCAACCGCGGCGAGATCGCGATCCGCGTATTCCGAGCCTGCAGTGAAATGGGCATCCGCACCGTGGCTATCTATTCGAAAGAAGATATCCTGTCCCTGCACAGAAACCGTGCTGACGAAGCCTATCTGGTCGGTGAAGGGGATAAGCCGATCGACGCATACCTTGACATCGAAGATATCATCCGTATCTGTAAGGAGCATGACGTCGATGCCATTCATCCGGGCTACGGCTTCCTTGCTGAAAATGCGAAGCTCGCTCAGCGCTGCGAAGAAGAAGGCATCATTTTCATCGGGCCGAAGGTCGAACATCTCATCATGTTCGGTGACAAGGTGAATGCCCGCATTCAGGCAGAAAAAGCGCAGATCCCGATGATCCCGGGGACCAAGGGCGCGGTTCACAGCTTTGACGAAGTGAAGGCTTTCGCAGAAACCTACGGACTCCCGGTCATGATCAAGGCTGTTAATGGCGGCGGCGGACGCGGCATGAGAAATGTCGACCGCATGGAAGATCTGGAAGAAGCGTACAACCGTGCGCGTTCCGAAGCGAAGATGGCTTTCGGTGATGATGAGGTCTATGTCGAACGCTGCATCATGAACCCGAAGCATATCGAAGTGCAGGTCATGGGTGATGAACACGGCAATGTGGTGCATCTCTTCGAACGTGACTGCTCCATCCAGCGCCGTCACCAGAAGGTCATCGAAATGGCGCCGGCATGGTCTCTTCCGAAGGAACTCAGAAAGAACATCTGCGATGCAGCTGTCAAACTGATGAAGAATGTCCACTATGTGAATGCCGGCACAGTCGAATTCCTGGTCGATCAGGATGAAAAGCACTTCTATTTCATCGAAGTCAATCCGCGTGTCCAGGTCGAACACACCGTCACGGAAATGATCACCAATGTGGATATCGTAAAGAGCCAGATCCTCATCGCTGAGGGCTATGCTCTTGACGGGCCGGAGATCGCCATTGGCCAGCAGGATGAGATCTGGTACAAAGGCGTTGCGATCCAGTGCCGTATCACCACGGAAGATCCGCAGAACAATTTCATGCCGGATACCGGTAAGATCATTGCCTATCGTTCCGGCGGCGGACCTGGCATCCGTCTCGATGCCGGCACGGCTTACACCGGCGCCGTCATCACCCCGTACTATGATTCTCTCCTCGTCAAAGTCACCGCGCATGCCCTTCATCCGAAGGACACCATCCACAAGATGCTCCGCTGCATGGAAGAATTCCGCATTTCCGGCGTGAAGACGAATATCTATTTCCTGCAGAACATGCTTCGTACCCGTGATTTCCAGGAAGGGCTCTGTGATGTCAACTACATCGACAGAAACCCGTGGCTCCTGCAGGAACCGGATATGATTTCCGACCGCGGCACGAAGCTGCTCTCCTACATCGGCGACATCACCGTCAATGGCTATGCCGGTGCCGGCCATCAGGGAAAGCCGGATTTCAACCCGCTTCCGCTGCTCGATGCAGACAAGATCGAAGCACCGAAGGGTACCCGGCAGCTGCTCGATGAAATGGGACCGGAGAAATTCTCCAAGTGGGTCATGGACCAGAAGGAAGTCATGTTCATGGATACCACGTACCGTGATGCGCACCAGTCTCTGCTCGCGACCCGCGTCAGGACCCATGACATCATGAATGCCATCCATTATACGGCGGTCCATGTCCCGCAGCTCTTCTCCTTCGAGAACTGGGGCGGCGCGACCTTCGACGTGGCTTATCGTTTCCTTGATGAAAGCCCGTGGGAACGCCTTCGCCAGATGAGAAAAGCCGCACCGAACATCCTCTTCCAGATGCTGACCCGCGGTGCGAATACCGTCGGCTATACCAACTATCCGGAAAATGTTATCCGTCACTTCATCGATCAGGCGGCTGACAATGGTGTCGATGTATTCCGTATCTTTGACTGCCTGAACCAGCTCAGCCATATGACCGTCACCATTGATGAAGTCCGCAAGAAAGAAAAGCTCGCTGAAGCCTGCTTCTGCTACACCGGCGATATCATGGATCCGAACCGTCAGAAGTACTCCCTGAAATACTACACCGACCTTGCGAAACAGATGCAGGATGCCGGTGCGAATATCATCGCCATCAAAGATATGGCAGGTCTCCTCAAGCCGGAAGCTGCCTATGCCCTGATCTCTGCGCTGAAAGATGCTGTCGATCTCCCGATCCATCTCCATAGCCATGAAGGCGGCGGATGCACCCTGTACTCCTATGCCAAAGCCGTCGATGCAGGCGTCGATATCTTAGACGTTGCGACCGGCGCACTCTCTGGCGGTACCAGCCAGCCGTCCATGACCTCCATGTACTACGCACTGCAGAATAACCCGCGCCAGCCGCAGCTGGATATCGATGCGCTTGAGACCATCGACCGCTACTGGCAGGGTGTCCGTCCGTACTATGCAGGTGTCGACTCCAAGATGACGAATCCGAATACGACCCTTTACCAGCATGAAATGCCTGGCGGACAGTACTCGAACCTGCGCCAGCAGGCAACGGCTGTCGGTCTCGGAGCCCAGTGGCCGGAAGTCTGCCGCATGTATGCGAAGGTCAATATGATGTTCGGCGATATCATCAAGGTCACTCCGTCCTCCAAGGTCGTCGGCGATATGACCCTCTTCATGGTACAGAACCATCTGACCGAGAAAGATATCTATGAAAAGGGAGATACCCTCGACTTCCCGCAGTCCGTTGTCGACTTCTTCGACGGCAAGCTCGGCATCCCGTATGGTGGCTTCCCGGAAAAACTCCAGCAGATCATCCTGCGCGGACAGAAGCCGCACCTCGAAAGCCAGCCGGAGAATGTCGACTTTGAAGAAGTCAAGATGGAAATGAAAGAGAAGCACATCCCGACCCGCGAAGAAGATGTCTCCTCCTACTGCATCTATCCGAAAGTCTTCTCCGACTACATGGATCGCTATCATAAGTATGGCGACCTCTCGCTCCTTGATACGCCGACCTATTTCTTCGGCATGAAAGTCGGTGAAGAAATCCGCATCAATATCGATGAAGGCAAGATGCTCCTCGTTCGCCTTGATAATGTCACAAAACCGGACCTGGAAGGCAATAGAGAGCTTCAGTTCGAGCTGAACGGCATGCCGCGCGAGATCAAGATCCACGACGCTCATGTGGCAGAGTCTGCGAATACCTCCAGAAAAGCGGACAAGGACGTACCGGGCGAAGTCGGTGCGACACTCTCCGGCTCCGTGGTAAAACTCCTCGTCGAAAAAGGCTCCTCTGTTAAGAAGGGCGACCCCGTCATCGTCACCGAAGCGATGAAGATGGAAACCACCATCACCGCGCCGATGGATGGTATCGTGAGTGAGATCCATGTCAAGGCTGGTCAGCGCATCGAATCCGGCGACCTCCTCATGCTTATCGAATAAGAGTAATACATAGCGCTTGAAAAAACCGCTCTGCCAAAGCAGGGCGGTTTTTGTTTTGGGAAAGGGGGCAGTGGTTCTCGGGGGTTCAACAGGTTCAACGGGAAAGGTGGCGGCTTCGCCGCTATATAGATTCGGCGTCTCGAGTGACTAGGGACTGGTGACTTGAATACCACTTTCGTGCATCGCCCCCGTTGAACCTTCTGAACCTATAAAACTGTTGAAGTTTGAAAGTAGAAAATAACCATCTTTCCTTTATATGAATCCTCATAGGTTAAACAGGTTCTGAAGGTTCAAAAGGTTCACAGGTTTTTCATCTTTCGTAACTACCATATATTCTAAAACTCCGCGGCGCTTCTGATTTTTATGCGCCGCACCACCCCCGCCCTACCCACTGAACCCCTTGAACTTATTGAACCTATTGAGCCCGTTGCTTCTATCATTTACATTATTCTTACAATCTAAACCAGACTTGTACAGCACCTATTCTTTCTTTTTTACATCCATCCTTTAGACTACAAATATCAACGCAAGAGAAAACAAAAATAAAAGGTATGTCTCTAAGGAGGACACAAAATGAAACTCAAAAAAATGATGGCGCTGGCACTGGCTTCTACCGCTTTGATCGCAGCAGCAGGCTGCGGCGGAAACAGTGAGACGGCAAAGAGCGGTGCTGCTTCCGGCGCGAAGGTGACTGGTCAGGTCACTTCTTCCGGTTCTTCCGCACTGCTTCCGCTCGTAAAGGATGCGGCTGCTAAGTTCAAGAGCAAGAATCCGGAAGTATCTCTGACTCTGAATGCCGGCGGTTCCGGTACCGGTCTGAAGCAGGTCGCTGAAGGCTCTGTCAACATCGGCAATTCCGATGTACCGGCTGAAAAAAAGCTGCCGGCTGAAAAAGCCAAAGGCCTCGTAGACCATAAGGTCTGCACCATGACTGTTGCTACCATCATCAATAAAGATATCGCTGACAAGGTGAAGAGCCTGACCTCTCAGCAGCTGCAGGATGTCTTCACAGCCAAAGTCACCAATTGGAAAGAGGTAGGCGGCCCGGATGAACCGATCGTCCTTGTCACCCGTCCGACCACCTCCGGCACCCGTGCTCTCTTCACGGAACTGGCACTGGCTGGTCAGGAAGAAGCATCCAACAAATCTCTGGAAACCGATGACAGCGGTACACTGATCCAGAGCGTCGCACAGACCAAGGGTGCTATCGGCTATGTCGCTCTTCCATACCTTGTCAATAACAAAGATGTGGCAGCTCTTGCGATCGACGGCGTGGCGCCGACTCTGGAAAATACCTACAATGGCACTTACAAAGTCTGGGGCTATGAACACATGTACACCAAGGGGGAACCGACCGGCGCTGTCAAAGCCTTCCTCGACTACATTCTCTCTGATGAATATGGCGTAGAGATCGAAAAACAGGGCTACGGCGTTTCCTCTAAGATGAAGAAATAAATGGGGGGTAGCCCGTGGGGCGGCTTGTCCACTGATTGTGGATGAAAGCTTTGCTCACCAGTTAGGAGTGAGGAGTGCTGGTGCGGCGCATAAAAATATGGAAGTGCCGCGGAGGTTTGAAACTAGCGGTTTTCTCGTATCGCAAACCTAATCCCTAGCTACCAGTCACTAGTCACCAGTCACCTGTAATGCCTGACTGCTAAGCTCAGCCCTTTGTCCAAACAAATTAAATACGATTTTGCAATAACGCTTACAGAAGACGGGGAAAGTGGCTGCTTTGAGCAGTCGCATTTCCCGTTTCTATCAAGGAGAATGATCCATGGTCCCGATTTTTGAAAAAGGAGTCAATATGGAGGGCAGCGGTACGAACCAGCATATGTTCCGAAGAGAATACTTTGGCAAAAGCCTCTCGACTCTCTGCGGCGGATTCCTGGTCGTCCTGACGATCGCCATCGGCTGCTTCCTCTTGGCGAAAGGCATGCTTTCGTTTACACAGTTTCATCACTCTGTGAGTGAGTTTCTCTTCTCTCCGGTTTGGAAACCGACGGATACCGAAGCCGGCGGCGGACAGATCGGTGCGGCGATCTACATCTGGGGCTCTATCCTGACCTGTGCGGTCGCACTGGTCATTGCCATCCCTTTTAGTCTTTCCACGGCGATCTTCATGACACAGATTTCACCCAAGATCGGGGAAAAGATCATTCGTCCTGCGGTAGAGATCTTCGTCGGGATCCCATCTGTTGTTTACGGCTGGGTCGGGCTGGTCGTCCTGGTACCGTTCATCCAGAAGGTATTCGACCGCTCTCACGGGCAGTCGGTGCTGGCGGCAGCGATCGTGCTTTCCGTCATGATCTATCCGACGATCACTTCCGTTTCCGCAGATGCCATCCGCAGCGTGAATCAGAAGTATATCGAAGGCGCCTATGGTCTTGGCTCTACCCGCTGGCAGATGATTTATAAAGTGCTTCTCCCCGCCGCGATGTCGGGCATCCTGACCGCTATCGTGCTCGGCTTGGCCAGAGCTTTTGGTGAAGCACTCGCTGTTTCCATGGTCATCGGGAAGATGCGCGCATTCCCGAAGAGCCTGCTTGACCCGACGAACAATCTGACGTCTGCGATTGCCTCCGATATGGGCGGCGCTATGGACGGCGGCGAATTCAATGCAGCCCTGTGGTCCATGGCACTCCTGCTCTTTATCGTTTCCCTTCTTTTCATTCTGATCATTCATCTGATCGCTGCCAGAAAGGAGAACATCTGATGAACCCGAATTCTTCCCTTTCGGCGGATGAGCTTCGCCAGGTGAGCGGCTCACTGAAGAGGGCACATATGTCCGATCATCTCGCGACGGCTGTCTTCTATGTGGTGTCCGGTGCCTTCGTCCTGCTTCTCATTGCCTTCACGATGTATGTAGTCTGGGGTGGCATCAAAGCCTTCCGTCCGGAGATTTTCTCTTTTGATGCAAACGGCATTGGAAATCAGTTTTTTAACACCGTCTATCTTGTTTTCCTCTCTCTTGTGATTTCTGTACCGATCGGTATCTTTGCTGGCGTTTACATGGCGGAATATGCACCGGAAGGTCGCATCATCAATGCTCTTCGCATCGCCATCGAGACATTATCCTCTCTCCCTTCGATCGTAGTCGGCCTTTTTGGCTACCTGGTCTTCATCATCATGGTCGGATCCCAGTGGAACCTCTTCGCAGGCGCTTTGGCGGTGTCTGTCCTGTCTCTGCCTCTTATCACTGCGACCACCTATGATGCGCTGAAAGCACTGCCGCATGGCTTCAAAGAAGGCAGTCTCGCACTGGGGGCGACCCACTTCGAGACCATCTGGAAGGTCATGCTGCCGGCGGCCATCGGACCGATCGTGACCGGCATCATCCTTGCAGCCGGCCGAGGATTCGGTGAAGCTGCCGCGCTCCTTTATACCGCAGGCATGAGCACCGATATCAGCTGGCAGGTGTGGGATATCACATCGCCTGTTTGCCCGCTGAATCCATTCCGCCCGGGTGAGACGTTGTCCCTGCAGGTCTGGGCGTCCCGCACCGAGGGCGTCGGCGGATCCGCTGCGGATACGGCAGCTGCAGCTTCTGCCGTCCTGATGCTCATGGTACTGGCTTTCAGTATCGGAGCCCGCCTTATCAGTCACTACATTACTAAGAAAACAGAAGGAGAACATGTATAATGTACTATAATGGAAATTCAGTGGCGGTCCCGGCTCCTGCCGATGCACCGGCCATCTCGGTCTATAACAATATCAGCTTTGACTGCAAAAATGTCGATCTGTACTATGGCGCATTTCAGGCACTGAAGGGCATCAATCTTCGCATTGAAAAGAACCAGATCACCGCGCTCATCGGGCCGTCCGGCTGCGGGAAATCGACGTTCCTGCGCTCTCTGAACCGCATGAATGACCTCATCCCGTCCTGCCGTGTAGAAGGGGAGATCCTTCTTGCCGGTGTCGATGCCTACAAAGATATCGATCCGATTGTTCTTCGCCGCCATGTCGGCATGGTTTTCCAGCAGCCGAATCCATTCCCGAAGAGCGTCTATGATAATGTCGCTTATGGTCCTCGCCTGAAAGGCATCACTAAGAAAGCGGATCTGGATGAGATCGTAGAAAGCAGCCTGCGTCAGGCTGCCATCTGGGACGAACTGAAAGACCGCCTGCCTAAGTCTGCCCTCGGTCTCTCCGGCGGTCAGCAGCAGCGTCTCTGCATCGCCAGAGCCCTTGCCGTAGAGCCGGATGTTCTCCTGATGGATGAAGCGACCTCTGCCCTCGATCCGATCTCCACTGCGCACATCGAAGAACTCGCGGTAAAGCTCAAGGAACGCTACACGGTCATCATGGTCACGCATAACATGCAGCAGGCGCAGCGTATCGCTGACAAGACAGCCTTCTTCTATCTTGGTGAAATGGTCGAATACGGCGAAACCAGACAGATTTTCGAGAATCCGCAGAAAGAACGAACGATCCGTTACATTTCCGGTAACTTTGGTTGATTTCATATGATAAAATAAAAAGGAATACTTCACCGGCGGGTCAGAGACGATCAAGGTCTCTGGCGTGCCGGCTTTTGGATAGCATAATAATTAGAAATTAGAAATGAGAAATGAGAAATGAAGGTACGGCGTGAAAATCATAGAGCGCCGCAGCACCATTTCTCATCTTGCATTTTTGATTTCTTGATCGGTTCGAATCGATGCAAGTGAATTTGAATTTTTCGGTGATCAAGAGGAGGATCTCATGCCTTTAATTTACTGTGTAGAAGATGATGAAAGTATTCGCGAGCTGGTGAGCTATGCGCTTCGGGGACAGGGGTACAGGGTCGAAGGCTTTGGCGATGCCAATGCGCTGTATGATGCGCTGCAGAAAAATATACCTGACATGCTGCTCCTCGATATCATGCTTCCGGGCGAGGATGGGCTGACCATTCTGAAGAAAATGAGAGCGCCGGGGAGCGGAGCCATGCAGACGGTCCCGATCATCATGATGACGGCGAAGACAAGTGAGTTCGATATCGTAAAAGGGCTTGACTGCGGAGCGGATGACTATGTGACGAAGCCTTTCGGCATCATGGAGCTGCTCTCTCGGATCCGTTCGGTCCTTCGCCGAGCCAAAAAAGCGACGGAGCCGAATAAGAAGCTGCTTTCTTACGGTCATATCGTCGTGGATCAGGAGCAGCACGTTGTCACAGCAGGCGGAAAAGAGATCCAGCTGACTCTCAAAGAATTCGATCTGCTCTGTTATCTCCTGCTGAACAAGGGCATCGTCCTGTCCCGTGATCAGATCATGCAGTCGGTATGGGATTCTCCTTTTGAAATGGAGAGCCGTACCATCGATATGCACATCATGAGCCTTCGTCAGAAGCTTGGGGAAGAAGGCTCTCTCATTCGCACGGTCCGTGGCGTGGGCTACAGGCTGGGGGATAGAAAATAGGGAAGAGGCTTGGGGCGGAGCGCCCTTGGATTGCGGATGAAAGCCTCGATTGAATGAGAAATTAGAAATGAGAAATGCGAAATGGTGGTGCGGCGCATAAAAATATGGAAGCGCCGCGAAGTATAAATCATGGCGATGCCATGAGCTGGCATTCCAGTCACTAGTCACTCAAGGCCCCTAATCCCTAATCCCTAATCCCCTAATCCCTGATTTAGAACCTATTACCTATGGAGTCATGCATAGGCGGCTATGCTGCTCTATTTTATATTTCTACTAACTCAACTCAGGAGAAACACATGAGAGGAAGAATTTATAAAAGTCTGCTCTTTATGGGCATCATATCCGTGGTCGTGACATTCATACTCTCGGCCATCTTATATTATCAGGGCATGCAGGAGCAGATCAGCGCGGAGCTCGGGCGCACGGCGCATGTCGTTTCCGGTGCGATCTCCAAGGATAAGGAAGAGAGCAGCATCGAGTATCTGGACTGGGTCTTCAAAGACAATGAACGTGCCATTCACATCGTCTGGCTCGATACCGATGGCTCTGTCATCTATGACAGTGACCACAAAGAGGAGGATTACAAGGCTAGCGGCGAAGTGAAGGCGGCATTTGCGACAGGCAGTGGACACGAAGTGCATAAGGACTCCTTTGACAAGCCGAAGAGCTATTATGCCGTCAGAGCAGATGACGGCACGGTACTCCGGCTTTCAAGCGGACGCATGGTGAATTACAAAGGCTACTCCTCCTACCTGCCGGAGATCTTCATCTTCCTCCTGGTCTTCACCGTGGGCTGTCTGGCTGCTGCGGAACGGGAGACAGAAAGCATTTTGAAACCCTTCCATCTCTTGGGAGACCTCGTGCAGCGTATCATGAAGGGGGAGAAGGTGGACGAGCTGCCGCCGGAATATAAGGAGCTGCGTCCTCTCATTCGCAAGGTCGAAGAGCAGCACAATGATATCGAAAACTATATGGAGGATATCGAAGAGGAAAGAAATACGATCCGCATTGTGGTCGATACCATGACAGACGGCATCATCCTTCTGAATGGCAGCCGGGAGATCATCGATTACAATAAGACGATCGAAGATATTTTCCATCCGAACGAAAACAAGCGCTTCCGCCGTATAGCGAGCCTTTATCATGATGAGGACTGGCTTCGCGTCATCGGCAAAGCCTACCACAGCGAAGGGAAGCAGGAGTACACCATGTACCTTTTTGATAAGCCCTTCCGTATGGTCATGAATCGGATCGTACTCACCGACGGAGAATCCGGTCTTCTCATCGTACTTCGTGATATGACGGCTTCTTATATGGCTGAAAAAATGCGCCGCGAATTCTCTGCTAATGTTTCGCATGAGCTGAAGACACCGCTGACCTCTATCAGCGGGTTCGCAGAAATGATTGCCAATGGCATGTACCAGAAGCCCGAGGAAGTGCGGCTCTTCGGCAGCCGCATCGTGAATGAATCCCAGCGAATGCTGACGCTGATCGATACCATCATGCATCTTTCCAAGATCGAGGAGACAGAGACCACCATCACATGGAAGACCGTCTCTGTGGACAGCTTGGTGCGGTATGCAGCTGATCTCATTTCTCCACAGGCAGATGCCAAGCATGTCAAGGTGCACGTGGATACAGACCCGCTTTATACCTATGGCAACGCAGCGCTTCTCTCTGAGCTTATCATGAATCTCCTGGATAATGCGGTGAAATACAACCATGAAGGCGGGGATGTATACGCACGCCTTTCACCGGAGGGGGCAGACAAGATGATCCTTACGGTATCGGATACAGGCATCGGCATCCCGAAGGATAAGCAGGGACGCGTCTTTGAGCGCTTCTACCGTGCCGAAGAGAGCCGGAACAAAGCGACCGGCGGGAGCGGACTGGGACTTGCTATCTGCAAGCATATCGTAGAAAAGCACAAAGGCATGCTCTCTATCGAAAGCACAGAAGGGGAAGGCACGACCGTCACTGTCGTCCTGCCGAGAATGAGCGAAGGCGACGTGGATCGGGAGCACGCTGAGGCGATGACGGCCAAGCAGGAAGCAGCAGATGCAGAGTCTGGTCGCCTCGCCGCCAAAGAAGCCGAAGAAGACAGAAAGGCCATCGAAGCCGCGGGTGATGTCAAAGGCGAAAAGGCGGGAAAAGACGTACACCATAAGGTCAAGAAGCCGAAGAAAGAAAAGAAAGAGAAGGGACGGAAGAAGGACGAGAAGAAGAAGAAGTGACTAGTAGCTAGTGGCTAGGGACTGGTGGCTAGGGATTAGGAGTCTCAAGTGACTGGTGACTTGTGACTGGAATGCCAGCTCAGGGCATCGCCATTATTTATACTTCGCGGCGCTTCTGATTTTTATGCGCCGTACCAACCCCTTTGAACCTCTTGAACCTATAGAACCCGCTGAACCTCTTTCGCACGTAATCAAAGGGCACCACGCCCGAGGGGCTAACCCTTGAATCCGACAACCTTTATTTTTTACTTGACGCGCACTGATTTCTGTAGTATCATATCCCTTGTAATTGATTGCAAGCAGAAGTCATCCGCTTCTCACCTTACATGGCGCAGGCTACTAAGGTTTACGTATGAACTCAAGGCGGACGGCAGATGCTGTCCGCCTTTACACTTGCAATGATTTCTATTTCGGAGGTGAAAAGAATAGGTAAGGAACTTCGCATCAATGAACAGATCCGCGCCAGAGAGGTGCGTGTTGTCAGCGATGCAAATGAACAATTGGGGATCATGACGCTCCATGAAGCGATTCGCATGGCGGAAGAAAAAGGACTTGATCTCGTCGAGGTGGCGCCCAATGGCCGTCCACCCGTATGCCGTATCATGAACTATGGCAAATACAGATATGAACAGCAGAAACGTGATAAAGAAGCCAAGAAGAAACAGAAGGTATTCCAGATCAAAGAAGTCAAGCTTCGTCCAAATATCGAAGACCATGATTTCTTTGTCAAACTGAAGAATGCGCAGCGTTTCTTAGGTGATGGAAACAAAGTCAAAGTGACCATCATGTTCCGTGGCAGAGAAATGACCCATCCAGAACTTGGACAGGATGTTCTCGACCGTTTCGCTAAAGAACTGGGTGATACCGTTGTTCGCGAAAAGCCACCGAAATTAGAAGGGCGCAACATGACAATGATCGTTGCCCCAAAAGCATAACAAAGGAGAGTACAAAATGCCGAAAATGAAAACCCGTCGCGCTGCGGCAAAACGTTTTACTGAAACCGGATCCGGTCAGTTCAAGAGAAACAAAGCATTCAAGAGCCACATTCTCGAAAAGAAGTCCCCGAAGAGAAAGAGAAACTTCAGAAAAGCAGCACTGGTTTCCAAGTCTGATTACAAACGTGTAGCAAGATTGCTTCCAAACGGCTAATAAGGAGGATATAAGAGAATGGCAAGAGTAAAAAGCGGCGTTACCGCTCATGCAAGACATAAGAAGATTCTGAAACTGGCTAAGGGCTACAGAGGTGCTCGTCACACCCAGTTCAGAAAAGCAAACGAACTGGTCATGAAGGCTCTCTACTATGCTAGAAGAGACCGTAGATCCAAGAAGAGAGAATTCCGTAAGCTCTGGATCGTTCGTATCAATGCAGCAGCTCGTCAGAACGGTCTGACCTACAGCAAGCTCATCGCTGGCCTGACCCGTGCTGGTATCGAAGTGAACCGTAAGATGCTCTCCGAACTCGCTATCAGCGATCCGGCTGGCTTCACCCAGATCTGCGAAGCAGCTAAAAACGCTTAATCCATAAAAATCCGTCTATGACGATCTGTCACGGACGGATTTTTATTTTGGGCGAAGGGCGCTTGACCGGAAAAATAAAAAGTGACGGGGGCCCTGTGAAGCCTCTTCTGTGATCCACCCCAATAGAGCCGGTCATTTTATGCTATAATGACAGCAAAGATCCAAGCGAGGTGATGCCAATGACTATACAACAAATACTCACGTTCCTTTCTGCGAAGGGGCTGCTTCATGAGGATGAAGCGTTCACCATAGCAGGCGGGGAAGAGGCTGCATCGATCTCTCTTACGCTGCCGCATCTTCTCATCTTAAAGGATGTGACAGAAGAGGAGAAGGCCATTCTGTCATCGAGGCTTTCTATGCTGTATGAGAAGGAGAGCGCACTCATCCTCCTCTCTTCGGAAGGCCGTATTCGTAGGCTTACCATGGATGAATTCCGGCGTGACCTTGGGAAGGAGCCATTCCTCTTTCTTTTCGACAGCCGCAAAGCAAGAGTAAAGGGGCCTTCTCCGTTCACACTGTCTCCGCTCGAGGAGACGATGGATAGGCTGCTCGCACCCGGCGGCTGCCCCTGGGATCGCGCGCAGGATCATAGATCGCTTCGTACCTATTTCCTGCAGGAGGTCTATGAAGTGATCGATGCGATCGACAAGGATGATATGGTGAACCTGAAGGAGGAGCTGGGCGATGTGCTGCTGCAGATCGTCTTTCATGCGCGCCTCGCGGAGAAGGAAGGCTTCTTCACCATGCAGGATGTCGTGGACGGCATCAATGAGAAAATGATCCGTCGGCACCCCTTCGTTTTCGAGAAAATCACGGTGGAGGAGACGAAAAAGCTCCTTGGAGATTGGGAAACACGGAAAAGATTGGAAAAAAACCGAAAATATCTGCTTTCCGGCGTCTCAAAAGACTTGCCAAGTCTGCTTTTAGCATGTATAATTCAAAGGAAAGTTGGTTCCCATGGACTGACAGAAGCCCTCGAGGATGGCGCACTTTCTGCGTCTTGTGCTGAAGAGATCAAGGCAGCCATAGACGGGAAGGGAGCTGTTGATAAAGAGCTTTCGGTGGGGCGTTTCCTTTTTGCGTTAGACCGTGTAATACATGCAGAAGGGGTAGAACCTGAACTGGCTCTCCATCGCTACGCCAGATATGTCATGGATCAGCTGAGAGCCTTTGAAAAGGGCCTTTTCCAGAGAGGGAAGAGCCTGATGGACATCTCGCCCGAGGAGGCTCAGGTCTTGTGGCAGGATTTCTGCCGAAAGACGGATACATCAGCGCTCCCCCAGCCCATTGGAGCTGAGAAGCGGTGTGCCCTGTGCACCACTCTTCTTTGTTGGCAAAAGCCATCATTATTAAAGGAGGATGTTTAGTTATGAACAAAACAGAACTCATCACTGCTGTCGCTCAGGAAGCAGAAATGACCAAGAAAGATGCCGAAAAAGCAGTCAAGGCTGTCATCGATGTCGTATCCGGTGCTCTTGCCAAAGGTGAAAAGGTCCAGCTGATCGGCTTTGGTACGTTCGAAGTCCGTGAACGTAAAGCTCGTGAGGGCCATAATCCGTCTACACAGGAAGTCATCAAAATCCCGGCTTCCAAGACTCCGGCTTTCCGCGTTTCCAAACAGCTGAAAGAAAAAGTCAATGTAAAACCGGCTAAAAAGACCAGAGCTAAGAAAGCAGCTAAGAAATAAGATGGTATGGAAAAAGGAGCTGTGAAGAAATGAATCCTCATTTCTTTACAGCCCCTTTTTATTTTACTTTCATTTGGTTCAAGGTTAAGGGTTCAGGGTTCAAGGGTGAGGTGGCGGCTTCGCCGCCTTTTTTTAGAAGATGGTATTCTCGTATCGCAGCCTTCCCCTCTAGGGGAAGGTGCCCGAAAGGGGCGGATAGGGTGACTATGGCATGAAAGACAGCTGGGATAAGGTTTCCCGGTCACTCCCATGAGAGCTGCAAGTCCCCCGCGGCAGATGGAATGCGAAAATGAGAGGATCGTTATTTCACATCGCCTTTTGCGTGTCAGAAAGCGGTTTTCCTTATGCGTGACGTCTCCGCTGATTTGCGCCTTTATGTTATAATCGAAGGTGGAAAAGTAACGAAAGGGAGAGACGAAATGGAGATCGCTCGTAAGTTTTACATCATGACGGCCAGCATAGGGACGGGGCACAGCCAGGCGGCGCGTGCCATCGCGGAAGCGATCCAGCGCACGCATCCAGCGGACTCGGTGCAGGTCCTTGACTTCGTATCGAGCAATCTTTTCTCCATCGATCACATCATCAAGGATGGCTATCTCAAAATGATCGACGTCTTTCCTGAGATGTATGACCATCTCTACAGTGATTCGCAGATGAGCCGCTTCGGGCAGTTCTCGCAGAAGATGCTGTCTCTTTCCTTCAAACGCAGAATGAAGAATCTCATCATGGCCACGAAGCCGGATGCGATGATCTTCACGCATCCTTTCCCGGCAGGGGCAGCAGACCTTTTGAAGGCGGAGGACTCGATCTCGATCCCGCTGCTCGGCGTGATCACGGATTTCGATATTCACCAGCTCTGGATCGACCGCTATCTTGACGGGTATTGTGTCGCGACGCCGGATCTGAAGGACCTGCTGGAGACGTATGATATCGATGGCAGCCGCATCCATGTGACAGGTATCCCGGTGCGCCGCGCTTTTTACGAGAAAGCGAAGGAGAGAGAGGCCTTTGAAAAGGGGACGGTACTCGTTATGGGCGGCGGTCTCGGGCTCGGTAATGTCGTGGATAATATCGCCCGTCTCGATGAAGTGGAAGAGATCTCGAAATTCATCGTCGTGACCGGGAAGAATATCAGTCTCTACGAAAAAGTGGCTGCTCTTGCCGAGAAGCTAAAGCATCCCGTGGAGCTTCACAGCTATACAAATAAAGTGGCAGAGATGATGGCAAGGAGCGAGATCCTTGTGACAAAGCCGGGCGCACTTACGTGTACAGAGGCGATGGTGATGCATCTGCCCATGGTGCTGGTCAATACGCTGCCCGGACAGGAGCGTGCGAATGCCATGCATATGAAGAACCTTGGCTGCGCGGAATGGGTGAAGCGGGGAGAACTTGCAGACTCGGTACGCGCTATCCTTCGTGACCCGCTCGTTCGGAAGAAAATGGCAGATGCCTGCAGCGTCGCTCCGAGCGGCAGTGCGGATCAGGTGGCGAAGGTATTATACGATTTGGCAAGAAAGCAGTGACGGATGACCGGTAGCATTGACTGCGTTTCGCTGCTTCACTGCTCTCAATTCTGAAAGATGTGAGATGTGATACACATGGACTCTTTATTCGACATGTCCCCGGAGGCGGGGAAGCGGTATGCCCCCTTGGCGGATCGCATGCGCCCCAGGCGGCTTGAAGACATCGTCGGACAGGATGCTGCCGTTGGACGGCAATCTTTCCTTTATCGCATGATAGAGCGGGATACGATCCCATCCCTTCTTCTTTTTGGCCCGCCGGGATGCGGGAAGACGACGATCGCATCGGTCATTGCGGAAATGACAAAGAGCTGCTTCATCAAGGTGAATGCGACCTCGAGTGGGATCAAAGAGATCAGGGATGTCGTTTCCAAAGCGAAAGAAGAGCTCTCGTACTACCAGCGGCGGACGATCGTTTTCATTGATGAAATCCACCGTTTCAATAAGGGGCAGCAGGATGTGCTTCTGCCCTATGTGGAGGATGGGACATTCATCCTCATCGGTGCGACGACGGAGAATCCCTATTTTGAGATCAACGGGCCGTTGCTCTCCCGTCTACGGCTGATCCATCTGAAGCGGCTCACTGATGAAGCGATCGTCTCGGTGCTTCATCGCGCGCTCGATGATGAAAAGTATGGGCTGGCGATTCATCGCTATACGGCAAAACCGGAGGCTCTCTCTCTCATTGCTGCCTATGCCTCAGGAGATACGCGCGTCGCGCTGAATCTCTTGGAGCAGTCGACCTCCATGCTGACGGATGGAGGCTCTCTGACAGAGAAGGAGATCGGCGAGGTGGCAGGTGTTCAGATCTCCAGCTATGATAAGCAGGGGGACTACCATTACAATATCGTTTCCGCTTTCATCAAGAGCATGCGAGGGAGCGATCCTGATGCAGCGTTGCACTATCTGGCGCGTATGATCGACGGAGGAGAGAAGACGTCCTTCATTTCAAGGCGCATCATGATCTGCGCAGCGGAAGATGTGGGTCTGGCAGATCCGCGGGCGCTGCAGGTGGCGGTATCAGCGGCGCAGGCAGCAGAAATGGTCGGTTTTCCTGAGTCGCAGATCATCCTTGCGGAAGCCGTGCTCTATATTTGTCTGGCTCCTAAGAGCAACAGTGCCTGTTCCGGCATTTTTGCCGCCGAAGGGGAGGAAAAGACAAGGAAGGACTGGTCCATCCCCGCGCACCTCATGGACTCGCACTACAGCGGAGCGAAGAAGATGGGGCTTGGCATCGGATATAAATATCCTCACGATTTCGGCGGATGGGTAGAGCAGCAGTATCTTCCCGATGAGCTCGTAGGACACCAGTACTACAAGCCCCGCCCGCTCGGGCAGGAAGGCGACATGGTGCGCGCCTGGTGGGCGAGAAGAAAGGGAAGTAAGTGACTGGTAGACTAGTGACTAGTGGCTAGGGATTAGAAATCTAAAGTGACTGGTGACTAAATACCCCCCGCTGAACCCATAGAACCCACCCCCTCTTTCACATGCAAGCAAAGGGCAGCACGCCCCACGACCTAATAAAGGAGATATAACCATTTATCCATGAAAAAGAAGACAGCAAGCCGGAGACGGACGACGAGAGTGCAGAAGAGCGAGGAGAAGAGCTATGAGATCACAGGTGTGATCCTCTTCCTCTTCGGCCTTTTCATTCTCTTTAGTCTTTTTAGCGACAGTACCGGTTTTTTCGGAGATATTACGAATAAAGGCAGCCATTTCCTCTTCGGATTCGGCGCGCCTTTCTGCGCCCTTTTGATGATGTTTTTCGGTGGGCGCTATGCCGTGACATCGAAAGGAATTTCCTGGGACAGGCGCGTTGCGCTGGTCATCCTGCTGGTGCTGCTCCTCTTCATGGCGGTGCATCATTTTCTGGTTCCTTTTGGAAGAGAAATGGATATCCAGTCAATCCTCACCTATGGCGGGATCGTCGGGGCGGGATTCTGCGTCTTTTTCCATGACGCGATGGGATACTGGGGGACGACGCTGGTGCTCCTCGGGGCCATCGTGATCGATGTGCTTATGCTGACGCACTGGTCGCTTTCGCGTGGCGCGCAGAAAGTGGGCTCGAAGGCGCAGGTACTCGGAAAGAAAACAGGCGAGAAGATCGAGGCCGCAGCCACACGGCTCAGGGAAAAGAAAGCGGCGCTGGATGCTGCGAGAAGCGCTGCCAGGCTGGAAGTACTCGACGATAAGCCGACGGAGTTCATTTACAAGAAGAATGAAGAAAATGCGGCAGAATCGCCGGATGAGGAACTGCCGGCAGAAGATATGGCGGTCCCTGCGCAGATGCCGGATGCGGAAGAGCCACCGATTTCCTTAGAAGAGCCTATAGAAGAACCTATAGAAGAACTTGCCCCAGAAGCAGATAAAGAAGCACAGGAAGAGCCGTGGACGCCAGAGGAGCCGGTCAAGGACATGGAAGAGCCGCCGATACCGCCGCTGCCGGAAGCGGCGGATGAAGTGGCAGAAGAACCGCTGGAAGAACCAGCTGAAGAGCTGGCCGGGGAAGAGAAGCCGGAGGAGGACATTCATCCGATACCGCCAGCGCCCGTCTCAGCAGACCCGGCTCATCCCGCACCAGCTGCGGAAACGGGGCCGGTGTATCAGTTTCCTCCGCTCTCGCTTCTTCATGCGGGAACGGGTGCGGGACAGGGAGAGGCAGATGCAGGACAGAAGGCGGCACTCATCGAGTCGACGCTTGCCAGCTTCGGAGTCCGGGCGAAGGTCGTTCACTACAGTGTAGGGCCGACGGTGACGCGCTTCGAACTCAAGCCGGAAATGGGCGTCCGCGTGAGCAAGATCGAAGGACTTTCGAATGAGCTTGCCATGGCGCTTGAGGCGACACATATCCGCATCGAAGCCCCGATCCCCGGAAAATCTGCGGTCGGCATCGAGATCCCGAATACGAAGGCGGCCTCTGTGCCGCTTCATGATGTGCTTGCCAGCGATGCCTTTCAGCATGGCAAGGGTCACATCCTTGTGGCCTTGGGAAAGGACATCACCGGGAAGACGGTCGTGACCGATCTGGCGAAAGCCCCGCATCTTCTGATTGCAGGCTCGACCGGCAGCGGCAAGAGCGTGTGCATCAATTCCATCATCACGAGCATCATTTATCATAGCCGCCCGGATGAAGTGAAGCTCATGCTCATCGACCCAAAGGTGGTCGAGCTGTCTGTCTATAATGGCATCCCGCATCTGCGTACGGAAGTCGTGACGGATATGAAGAAGGCGCAGGGCACATTGAATTGGGCTGTCCGCGAAATGGAGGCCCGTTACCAGCTCTTTGCCGGGGCGAAAGTGCGAAATATCGAAGGGTATAATAAGCTGTATCCTGACAAAAAGATGCCCTATATTTTACTGATCGTCGATGAATTTGCCGACCTCATGAATGTCGCGGCCAAAGAAGTCGAAGTCCTGATCCAGCGTCTGACGCAGAAGGCGCGTGCCGCAGGCATTCATCTGATCCTTGCGACACAGAGACCGTCAGCCGATGTCATCACCGGCGTGATCAAATCAAACATTCCGAGCCGTATCGCATTCATGGTTGAGTCGGGCCTCAATTCCCGCATCATTCTGGATGAGGGCGGTGCAGAATCGCTGCTCGGCAAGGGCGATATGCTCTTCAAGCAGGCGGGAGCGCTCAGTACTGTCCGTATCCAGGGGGCATTCATCTCGGACGAAGAGGTCGAGGATGTGGTGAACTATGTCAGGGCGGAATGCATCCGTCAGGAAAGCCATGTCGTCTATGAGCCGATCGATCTTTCTATCCCGGAAAAAACAGAGAAAGAGGAAGAAATGGTCGAAGAGCAGGATGATCTCATGCCGGAGGCTTCGGAATGGGTGCTCGATACGAAGCGTGCTTCTGTCTCCGCTCTTCAGCGCCGATTCCGCATCGGGTATACCCGGGCCGGCCGTCTCATGGATACCATGGAGCGCCTCGGTATCGTAGGCCCTGCGGAAGGGGCAAAGCCAAGAGATATTCTTGTCGATAAGGAGCAGCTTTCTGATATTCTTGCAGGCGGGAAGAAGGAAGAGACTTCGGACTAGAGAATCGGTCTTCACCTGTATAGCGTTTTCTGAAAAGAGCGCCATACTTGTGACTGCGGATCGGGGACCAGCTGCACGTTTTCTCCGCTTCTCTGATAGAGCCTGTATCGAAATGAGGTGATCCATCTTGAAACGTCTATGCTCCGTCTTACTGTTTCTCCTGCTGGCAGGCGGTGCTTTTTGGGGGATTCTCCGCTATGCGAAGAATCTGGAAGCAGAGCGGCGCCAGGAACAGCATCCTGTGAGCAAAGTCGTCGTGCTGACGGATCTTTCACCGGATGTGCTGGATCCGGTGAAAGACGCTTTTTATAAAGAACAGGGGCTTGCTGTAGAGATCTCCTATGTATCTGGCGCAGATCTATTAAAGAAGACCTCCGCTGAGGAAAAAGCAGCGGATGTGGTGATCACCAGTCAGGATATCCTGATGCGGATGAAAGAGAACGGAGAGCTCGCAGCCTATTCATCCTCGCGCACGGATACGGCGCTGAATCTTTTCAAGGATGAAGAGGCGTATTGGACAGGTCTTTGGGTGGATCCCATCGTGTTTGCGGTGAATCCGGATTTTCTTAAGAAGCAGAAGCCATTTTCCTATACGTGGGCAGAGGTCTTCACGAGGGAAGAGGCACAGCTTTCGATGACGGACTTCATCGCCGCCGAGATGTCGAAGGATCTCCTGATGTGTCTCATCGAGCACTTCGGGCCAGACTATGCGATGGAACTCTTGGGCAGGGCGCAGCAGCATCTCGTACAATATGGGAAGTATCTCTCTACGCCGTCCCGTATGGCGGCGATGGGAAAGTGTGACATCGGGATCTCCGGGCTGAATGAAGTCCTTCGCACGAAGCGGGAGAAAATGCCTGTCATGATCATTTATCCGGAGGATGGCGCGCCCTGGTACCTCTATGGGACAGGGCTTCTGGCAGAAAGCGCACATCCTGAGCGGGGCGAGCGCCTGATAGACTGGCTTCTGGACTCGGCGAAATATAAAAGCATCATGGAAAAGAACGGGAACTATTTCATCTATGTGAATGATGATGCGGCAGAGCCCGATGCGGCCGGCAATGAACTCGTTTTTTGGGAATTAGAAAAAAGATATCTGGATGAAGGCAGAAAGGATCTGCTGAATCTATGGGGAGAAAAAGTACGATTTGGAGGAACAAAGAAGTGACGAAGAAATTAGGATTTATCAGCCTGGGCTGCTCGAAGAACCTGGTCGATACGGAAATGATGGTGGGCATCATGGAGAAGGCCGGCTATGAACTGACCGAAGATCTGGCAGAAGCGCATGTCATCATTATCAATACCTGCACATTCATCGATCCGGCTAAGGAAGAGTCGATCCAGACGATTCTGGAAACGGCGGAATACAAGAAAACAGGTGTCTGTGAACGGCTGGTGGCTGCCGGCTGCCTCTCGCAGCAGTACAAGGAAGCGCTTGCGAAGGAGATCCCGGAAGTCGATATTTTCATCGGTACAGACTCCTGGCAGGATATTCTAGATGCCGTGAATGAATCCTATGCCAATGGCGGAGAAAAAGTGTTTAAATTCGGCACCATTCCCTGCGCGAATGAAGAGCTCATCCCGCGTGCCTCGCTGACGCCGAAATATACCGCCTATGTGAAGATCGCAGAAGGCTGCAGCAATGGCTGCACCTTCTGCTACATCCCCTATGTACGCGGGCCGATGAGAAGCCGCCCGATCTCTTCCATCGTCCATGAAGTGAGACGTCTGGCGGCTGAAGGGGTGCGTGAATTCAACCTCATCGCGCAGGATCTTTCCTGCTACGGACGCGACCTCGGGACGAATCTCGCAAGCCTCCTTCGTGAGCTCGTCAAGATCGAGGGTGTGAAGTGGATCCGTCTTTTCTATCTCTATCCGACATACTTTGATGATGAACTCTTGGACGTCATCCTACACGAAGATAAGATCTGCAAGTACGTGGATATCCCGCTGCAGCATATCAGCAATGCCGTGCTCACTCGTATGCACCGCCGCGATTCCTCGGAGAGTATCTATGCTCTTCTTCGCAAGCTCCGCGCTGCCAAACCGCGCATGACCATCCGCACGACGCTCATGGTCGGATTCCCGGGAGAGACAGAGGCTGATTTTCAGGAGCTCTGTGACTTCATTCGAGAGATCAAATTCGACGATATGGGGGCCTTTACATTCTCCCCGCAGGATGGTACGCCTGCGGCGCGCATGACAGATCAGATCGATGAAGAGGTGAAGGAAGACCGCTACCATCAGCTGATGGCGATCCAGGCCGGGATTTCGGAAGAAAACAATGAACGCCTTATTGATACCGACGCGGAAGTCCTCGTCGAGGAAATCATCGAGGATGGCGAGGGACATAGACAGGCCAAGGGCCGTACGTCCTATCAGGCGCCCGAAGTCGATGGGAATGTGTATATCGACAACCCGGGAGATCTCAAGCCGGGCGATTTCGTGAATGTCCATGTCATCGACGGATATGCGTATGATCTGATCGCAGAAGTGAAGGAATAAAAGATTCAAGGTTCAGGTGGATGGGTTCAAGGCTCTCGTGGCGGCTTCGCCGCCAATAGTTAGGCAGGGCGATGCCCGAAAGCAGCATGCAAGCCACCAGCCGCCGGTTACTTTTACCCCGATCCCTTTTCTTCCTACAGCCCATCAAGGAGAACATGCATGATCACTGAAATCATTACCACTGGCACCGAGCTCCTGCTAGGGGAGATCGATAACGAAAACAGCCGTTATCTGGCGGAGCTCATGAATGAACATGGATTCACTGTCGCCTTTATGACGACGGTGGGGGATAATCCGGAGCGGATGAGAGCGGCCTTTGCTACGGCACTCTCCCGAGCAGATCTTGTCATCACCTCGGGCGGCCTTGGCTCAACGCAGGGAGACATCACGAAAAAGATCGGAGCCGAGGTACTGGGACTTCCCTATGTTCTCTTTCCGGAAGAGGCAGCGCGTCTTGCTGCGTACTACAAAGAAAAGGGACGCCCCTATCTGCCCTCTTTATCGCGCCAGGCGTGGTTTGCTGAAGGCGCGGAGCTTCTCAGGAATGAAGCCGGCTCTGCCAGTGGCTGCCTCCTTTCGCATCACGGGAAACTTCTGGTACACCTTCCCGGACCTCCTTTTGAGATGAAGCGGATGGCAGAAAAACACATGCTCCCTTCACTCAAAAAACGGTTGGGAGAGATGGGGACGATCCGCTCCATGATCCTGCCGATCCCCGGCAGGACGGAGGCGGAGATCGAAGAGACCATCATGGACCTCATCCTGACGCAGGGAAATCCCACCATCGCCCTTCTTGCACGACCGGGGTATATCGCCCTTCGTGTGACGGCGAAAGCGGAAACGGCAGAGGCGGCCTATGCGCTGATGTCGCCGCTGGTGACAGAGCTCAGGAAGCGACTCCCCGTAGCTGACTATCACATCGAGCAGCATGTGCGGGAAGACCTCGTGGCTCTTCTGGAGAAGACGCATCTTTCCATAAGCGCTGCCGAGTCCTGCACTGGCGGTCTCATCGGAAAGCTGATGACGGATCTTCCGGGCAGCTCTGCTTATTTCAAAGGAAGTGCGGTCACATACTGGAATGAGGCCAAAGAAAATGTGCTGGGGGTCTCTTCGGAGACACTTTCCCGCTATACGGCAGTCAGCGGAGAAACGGCAAAAGAGATGGCAGAGGGCAGCCGCCGTCTGTATGCATCAGACATTGCAGTCTCAACGACAGGCTACGCAGGTCCCGGAAGAGGGGAACGCGGCGAGCCTTCCGGCACCGTCTTCCTCGCTGTCTCCGGCGCATATGGTACAGAGGTATATGAAGAACATTTCCTAGGCTCCCGGAAGAGTGTCCGCTATGCTGCCGCAGAGAAAGCGATGTACTATGTGATGGAGTACATCAGGAAACGGATGGGGAAGTAAGCAGCAGGTGCTTTCCCCGCGCAGCATTTTACGTGCATCAAAAAAGACACACTCGCTTTTTGATCAGCCCCTGTCAAGTTTATAAAGGAGAATATGGATGAAGCTGTTTTTATGTTCGCACTTTTCAAGTGTAGGAAGTTTGATAAAAGAAGAAATTGATAACAAAAAAGTCGCATTTATTCCAACAGCATCGCTGCGTGAAGGCTACACCGGTTATGTCGGCTCGGCTCGAAAATTATTCAAAAAGTTGGGAGCAATCGTAACTGAAATTGATATTTCAACGGAGGCTTATTCAACGATACAGTCTGTTTTTGAAGATGCGGATGTGATATATTTTACCGGCGGAAATTCTTTTTTCCTTATAGACCAGCTCCGTAAAACGGGAACGGATGAGCTGTTGAAGAAAGAATTGGCAAAGGGAAAACTGATGATTGGTGAATCGGCAGGTGCGATTATATGCGCTCCAAGCATCCAATATATCGAGCAAATGGATGAAAAGCCGGAGGACTACTCACAAGAAGATGATGCAGGGCTTGATTTGATTGATTTCTATGTTCTTCCGCATTATCTTACAGCACCATTTAAGAAAGTTACCGAGAAAATAATGACTGAGTTTTCGGATTTGAATCTATGCCCAATTAACAACCGTCAGGGAATTGTAATTGATGGTGAAGGTTCAAAGGTTATTTGCAAAGACTAATTTGAAAATTCAAGTTTGTCGAACTGATAAAATCCCTTTAGGAACTAAAGGGCGCACTTCTATACTCTCTGTCGAGAGTAGTGCGTCCTGCGGAGTTTCATTCCCGGTCAGCAGAAGAAAACTGCTCGACCGAGCATGTTTCGGCACTTCGTTCCGTCAAGGTGGCTACACCCCTTTGCGACGCTTGTGCGTCTATCCCTTGTGGATTTGCCGTCCGCAAACAGCATGAAATGCTGTTCGCCGCCAGCAAGTTTGGAAAAACAAATACCGAAAATCAGACCGTTTGGCAATAAAAAAATCCCTCTAAAGCAGTTTGGTTATTTACCTTGTCTGCTTTAGGGGGATCATATCATTTTGGCGCGTGTGTCTTTTTTGATGCGGCATACGGAGAAAACGTGCTGAGGGAACGGAAGTGATCATTGGCGATCTTCGTGGTGCGTTTTTTCGCAACGCCATGCCCTCTGCAACTTTAGGAACTGAGCCAATCGCAGAGCCCAATCGGATCCGTATGTTCTCGGTGCCTGCTATTTTCTCAAGTCGATCCCGCGAATCTGCTGACGGAGCGGAAGCACGGAGTAGGGGGCGACGGAGAATTCATCGACGCCCATCTTAAGGAAGGTCTCCGTGATGGAGAGATCACTGCCGAGTTCCCCGCACATGCCGACCCAGATGCCGGCTTTGTGTGCATTTTCTACCGTCATCTGGATGAGCTTTAGGACGGCAGGATGATGCGGATTGAAGAAATCGGTCAGGTTGCGGCTAGTGCGGTCGACGACCAAGGTGTACTGCGAGAGGTCATTCGTGCCGATGGAGAAAAAGTCGACTTCTTTCGCGAGCTTGTCGCTGATGAGTGCAGCCGCCGGTGTCTCGATCATGATGCCGATCTCCATCTGCTTATCGTAAGCGATGCCTTTCTTATCAAGCTCCATCTGGACTTCCGTCAGGATCTCCTTCGCCTTCCACACTTCCCAGACGGAAGTAATGAGCGGGAACATGATGGCCGCTTTGCCATAGGCGCTCGCACGGAGGATGGCACGGAGCTGGACTTTGAAGATCTCAGGACGCTTCAGGGAGATGCGGATCGCGCGCAGACCGAGCGCCGGATTATCCTCTTTCGGCAGATGGAAAGCGGAGGCTTCTTTGTCGGCGCCGATGTCGAGGGTACGGATGATGACACGCTTGCCGGCCATGGTCTCGATGGCGAGTTTATAAATATTAAACTGCTCTTCCTCTGATGGCAGCGTTTCACGGCCCATGTAGATGAATTCGCTGCGGAAGAGGCCGATGCCTTCCGCGTCATTCTTGAGGACGGCAGAAAGGTCGGAGGCAGAGGAAACGTTTGCTGCGACCTCGATGCGGTGACCATCGATCGTTTCGCTCGGAAGTCCCTTCAACTGCAAGAGGAGCTCTTTCAGGTGGATGCTCTGGCTCTGTTTCTCTTTCATACCGGAGAGGATAGCCGGTGTCGGTTCGAGATAGACAACGCCGGAGAAGCCATCGATGACAGCGGTCTTCCCATCGTGGGAGGCATCGACATCCGTCCCGGTCGCAACGATCGCAGGGACGCCGAGCGCACGGGCGAGGATCGCGGTATGTGAAGTCGGAGTGCCTTCTTTCGTCACGAAGCCTAAGATCTTTGTCGTATCCATCTGAATGGTCTCGCTTGGTGTGAGGTCATCCGCATAGAGGATGCAGGGCTCATCCGAAGAGAAGAGAGCCTGCTTCTGACGGAGTGTGCGAAGCAGGATGCGTGCGACTTCCGCAAGGTCAGCGATCTGGCCATGGACATAGTCGTCCGGATCTGCTTCATAGATACGGGTGAAGTTCTGCTCCGCCTGCTGGACGGCGTACTCTGCATTGACGCTCTGCTTCCTTATGATAGACTTGACAGCGTCAACGAATTCAGAGTCTGTCATCATCTGCTGATAGACTTTGAAGATGGAAGCGTTATCCAGACCGACATGAGAGATAGCTTCCTGGTAGAATTCCTTCATCTTGACAGCGGCTGCATTACGCGCGGAGTCAAAGCGTGCGACTTCGGTTTCCGGTTTTTCGATCTCTGTGCGGGCGAAATCCATCGGCTGGTGTCGGAAGATACGCAGCGGGCCGATCGTGACCATGCCGGAAATACTTTTGCCATGAATGGTAAGCATAGGTGGTATCCTTTCGTTTTGTATTGTAAATCAATCGGGCTCAAGGGGCGTTTCTACAAGCCTTTTTATCTCAATTCTCTATTCCCTTTCGACATTCCACGCCCTTGTCGTAGTAATGCCGGATCTTTTTCATTTCTGTGATGAGGTCGGCGGCGTCAAGAATGATCTTCGGTGCATTTCTTCCCGTGAAGACGAGTTCGCAGTCCGGGCTTCTGGCGGCGAGGATGCGCTTCGTATCCTCCTCGGTCGCAAGGTCATACCAATAAGCCATGTTGTATTCGTCTAAAACAACGAGATCATAGTCTTTGGAGACTGCTTTGACCGCATCCTCGATCCCCTTGAGGACCATGTCGCGATATTCTTTCGGCGGATGCCCCGCAGGGTAGACGCGCAATGCGGAGCCCCAGGCTTTGATCTCTTCTTCTGAGAGCATACCTTCTTTGGCAATGAAATATGGTTTACCCAAAGTAATGAGCGTCAGGCCCGGAAGTCCCTGCAGGATCTTCTGCTCGGAATAGGCGAGTGACTTCATAAACTGAATAAAACAGACTTTCTTTCCGGCACCGACGGCACGGACGGCAAGTCCGATGGCAGCGGTGGTTTTCCCTTTTCCGTCGCCTGTATAGACTTCGATATATCCTTTCATAAAAGACCTCCTTCTGGAAATCTGATCTTGAAGGAATGATGAGTTAAAATGATCGGCATCCCTTCTATGGATAACTATATTATACAATATGAGGGGAAGAGATGGAAAGAAGAGAGACTCATGACTAAGAGACATCCGATGACCTGTCATGATCCCTCCTCTTGGTCATTTGGCGTGAAAGCAGAGATCTTTTCCTCTCTTGGATAGAAGGAGCGCTTGAGGGATCCTAAGGAAACGCTGATTAAATCGCAGAGTCAGATTCTACAAGAATTTTTATACATAGCTTCGTCATAGCCTTCCTTAAATAGCTCGCTATTCGCGTCAGGTTATTCCTCGCTATGCATAAAAATTCAAGAGTAAAATCTGACAACGATTTAATCCGTGTTTTCCTAAAAGGGAAACACGGTGATCCCTATCGAAGTGACCTGACTCCGCTCTTTACTTGCCTGCGGGAAAACCATCTGCGGGGCCGGCTCTCGCCGGGGAATCCGTATTGGCATATTTCGGCGTGATGTATTATAATGTATAAGACTAATTGTAAAAAATAGTTGTAGAAATCTTCATATACATGTATCGCCGCGACGCTGCCCTGCTGTGATGCCTCTGAATCTATGGGCGGCCAAAGGGTAGAGGCATGATAGATGAATATAAGAAATTCATCGGGGTACTGATCCTGGTCATTGCGGCCGCGGTCTCTGTATTCGTGATGAAGACGTACTACCCGGAATTTTATGACCAGACGATTCAGCTGACACTGGCGGGGGATATTGATGGCTTAGGTGATTATATCTCCTCTTTTGGCTATGGAGCCTTTGCGGTGAGTATTGGGCTTTTGATTTTCTGTAATGTATTCGGGATCCCGACGATCCCCTTTCTTACAGTGAACGGAGCTCTTTTTGGTCTGATTCCGGGACTGGTGATCTCCTGGCTGGGGGAAGTCTTGGGAATCGAGCTGAGTTTTCATATCGGGCGTATCTTTTTCAGGCAGGAAGCGAGAAGCTTCATCGAGAAGCGGCATATGCTCGAGAAGCTCGATAAGTATAGCAGCGTGAAGCATATGATACTTACGAGGGCGATCCCCTATTCGCCGAATATTCTCTTCACGGCGGTCGCGGTGGTGTCGAAACTGTCATCGAAGGAGCATTTCAAGGCGACGCTCATCGGAAAGATCCCCTCGGTCGTGATTGAGGTGGTCTTGGGACATGATCTCATTTATTTTCAGGAACACAGCACGCGTTTCATCCTGCTGTTCCTTCTGCTGATCGGCGGCTGTGTGTCGCATCGGATGTATAAGAAGAAACATCCCAACAGGGATGAATAAAAGGATGCCGAAAGGCATCCTTTTTTGACTGGGGCTGATGGGAGAAAAGAGAGAGATTCCCGTGGATTTTCTTTGGCCTCTTCTGACTGAGGGAGCGTGCGTCCTTGACTCGGGAAGAACGAGGGGGCGCAACGCCATGAGCGGGGCTTGCTCCCTTTCCCTTCTTTCTGATAGAGTATATAATAAAAACAAAATGACGGAGAAGAAGGTGAAAACGTGAGACTTTGGAGTCAGATCTCATCCTGCTTTATGAAGAACTCTTTCGCTTCCTGCTCTTGTGATGAGCGGGGGCAAGCAATAGATGCGGGGGCGAGGCAGATCCTCGCAGCGCTGGAAGAAGCGGGGAAAGAGGGCTATATCGTGGGCGGGTGCGTCCGCGATCTTGCGATGGGAAAGGCGCCGCATGACTGGGACATCACCACGTCGGCGCGTCCGGAGGAAATGCTCTCTATCGCCGCTTTGCGTGGTTGGAAAGCAGTCGATGGCGGCGGACGCCGGTTCGGGACGGTCATCATTGTCCTGGGCGGTGAAAATTACGAAGTGACGACATTCCGCAGCGAGAAGTATGGGAGTGATGCCCATCGGCCGAGTGAGGTGTCTTTTGCAAAGACGCTGAAAGAGGATCTGATGCGCCGCGATTTCACGGTGAACGCCATGGCAATGGATCGCAGCGGCCGTCTTTATGACGAGTTCGGCGGACTTTCGGATATAGAGAGGAAGCGTCTGCGGACGGTAGGGGATGCAGGAGAGCGTTTCTCAGAGGATGCGCTGCGCCTGTTTCGCGCTTGCCGGTTTGTCGCTCAGCTCGACTTCATGGCTGACCGCTCGCTGGTAGAGGGGATGGAGAGTGCTTTCTCGCGGGTCTCGGGGCTGTCGCTTGAGCGTGTGCGCCAGGAGATGGACCGGCTGCTCGTTTCGAAGCATGCTGCGCGCGGCATGGATCTTCTGGTACGAAGCGGCCTCGCTTGCTGCTCCTGCCGCATCAAGGAAAAGGGAGCATATATGGAAGTCCCCATCCTGCCTGAGCTTTCTCATCTGGTGGGGCTGCCGCAGCAAAAGGAATTTCATAAGTATGATGCATGGTATCATACACTTGCAGTGCTTGAGGCGGCAAGCCCGGAGCCGCTTTTACGTTGGGCAGCGCTGCTTCATGATGTAGCCAAGGGGATGCCGGGGATCCGCGCGATACGGAAAGGCCGGCTCACGGACTATGGCCATGATAAGAAGGGGGCTGAGATGGCAAGGGATATCCTTACGCGCTATCGCCGGTCTCCTGCTTTCACGGAAGAGGTGGTCTGGCTGGTGGAGAATCATATGCGTTTTCATTTTTTCGCTAATTCGCCGGAAGCGGATGCGGAGAAATGGGTACGCCAGCTCGCAAGAGACCATGTATTCTCTTCTTCTGAAGCGATGGCGGAGAGCTTTCTCCATCTCAAAGACCTTTGCAAGGCTGACATCATTGGCTGCGGACGACCTCTTTCCGCGACAGAAGGTCACGAAGCATTCGGCAACTATATGGCAGAGCTCTCGCGGCGTATGCCTGTTACCAGCAAGGAGCTGCACTATCCGAAGGATGTACCCGCTATTCTTGCTCCGCATGTCGCAGAGGGCATGAATAATCTGCTTTTCCGTGTGCAGAATGGTGATCTGGATAATACGGAAGAAGCGCTTCACGAGGCGGCACTGCGATTTAAAAAGAGACACGGTATGTAAGGGAATGAGGATCCGGTGATGTATTTCACCGCATTCCCGCACCGTGATCCCATTTCTTTTCTGAAAGGATCATCGTATGGATCAGGGACAGCCCAGAAATAAAATGCGCATGAGAAGCGTCAACATCTCGAAAGCCATCAGTGTTTTGGTGGCTCTTCTTGTGCTGCGTCTTTTCTGGGTGCAGGTCATCGAAGGCAGCCGCTATGAAGAGATGGCGATGAATCAGACGGAGGGGAGCCAGACGCTCTACTCACCGCGCGGTACGATCTATGACAGGAATGGGAAGGAAATGGCTTTTTCCATCATGGTGAAGTCTCTTTATGGCGATCCGGGAATGCTAAATGTCTCTCCCAAAGAAGCGGCTAAGGCGCTGGCACCGATTCTGCACAAAAAAGAGAAAGACATCGAGGAACGACTCTCGCGAGATACGAGCTTCGTATGGCTGGAGCGCACGATGGATCCGGAAGACTCGGACAAGGTCAAGGATCTCATCAAGGAAAGGAAATGGGAAGGCCTCAGTTTCGTGGATGAAAGCCGTCGTTTCTATCCGAATGGCTCCATGGCGGCGAATGTTCTCGGCTTTGTCGGGATGGATGACAAGGGACTCGACGGTCTTGAAATGTCGCTTGACAGTCTCATCCGCGGCGGCTCGAATAAGCAGCAGATCTTGACGGATGCCAGGGGAAATCCGATCCTGAAGTCAGTACTTACTCCATTCAAGGCAGAAAAGGAACGCTCTGTGTACCTGACCATTGATCAGAATATTCAGTTTTATGCGGAGCGTGCGCTTGACCGTGCGATGAAGACGACCCATGCGACAGGCGGCATCATCATTGTCATGGATCCGAAGACAGGAGAGATCCTGGCATTGGGAAATCAGCCATCCTATGATCCGAATCATTTCGAAAAAGCGGATGAGCGGCAGTTCAAGAACCGTGCCGTTGTCGATATTTATGAACCGGGCTCTACCTTCAAGCCGATCATCGCGGCGACGGCACTCTCGGCCGGGACCTACGATACGAAGCGCGTCTGGCATGACCCGGGGGTGGTCTGGGCATCCGGTCATCCCATCAAGAACTGGAATGAAGAATCTTACGGTGACGTGCGCCTCGTCGATATCATCAAGTGGTCGATCAATACGGGCTTTGCACATATCGGTCTTTTGACTGGTGGTGAGACGATGACCGACTATGCGAAGCGATTCGGATTTGGACGGTCGACGGGGATCGAGCTACCGGGAGAAGGCGTGGGACTTCTCTTTGAACCGAAAAACATGCGGCCCATTGACGTTGCGACCATGTCCATCGGGCAGGGCATCGCAGTCACGCCGCTGCAGATGGTGCAGGCCTACAGTGCCCTTGCCAATGGCGGAAAGATGGTGAAGCCCCATATCATCGCTTCGATCAAAAATGCCGACGGCAGTGACTATCAAGTCACGGAAAAGGAAGTGATCGGACAGCCGATCACGGAAGCGGTCGCGAGTGAAGTGAAGGACATGATGGAGAAGGAGGTCTCCGAGGGCGGCGGCAGCAATGCCCAGGTACCGGGCTATCATATGGCAGGCAAGACAGGCACCGCGCAAAAGATCGATGCAGAGCACGGTGGTTATCTCAAGAACCAGTACATCGCCTCCTTCTGCGGCTTCGGCCCGACGGAGGATCCGAGGGCCATCTGTCTCGTTGTCTTGGATACGCCGACGGGTACGTACTATGGCGGGCAAGTCGCGGCTCCGGTTTTCAAAGAAGCCATGACACAGATCATGCGCTACCTGGCTGTTCCGACGATCGAAGACAGCGAGAACCATGCTAAACCTGTCACCCCATCCATTGAGACGAATAAGCCGAAGCTGCCCTCCGAAGCGGAGAGAGAATTCCCTCTGCCCAGTTTTTATGGCTGGTCCATGCGAGACACAGGGGAATGGCTCACCAAAGCAGGTCTTGGCTTTGCGCCGGAAGGAAGCGGCTTCGTGGATAAGCAGAGCCCCGGCGCAGGCATCTATGTGAAAAAAGGAGATACCGTGTGGGTGCATTGCAGGGAATGAGGGATCTACTGACTCGTATTGCGTTTTCTAAATCACTGGCATTTAAGGAAACTTCCAAATTAAGTGAGGAGTTAGGAATGAGGAGTGAGGAGTGAAGGTACGGCGCATAAAATGAGGAAGCGCCGCGGAGTTTTATATAATGAAGGGGGATTGGGGCACTATATGAATGGTGTGCCACTTCCAGCACTTTTCACTTCTCACTAAGTCCAGAAGTTAACAAATCGCTATACTAGTGACTGGTGACTCAATATCTTTGTGAGGAACGCCTTTTTGCATCCGTGTTTCCCTAAAATGTACCATTGACATAGCTAGAAAGCCATGGTAGGCTAGGGTTACAACATGGAGATGGGACAGGGCTGACGGAGTAAAGTGGAAATGACCACGGGTACTGTACTATCTGAAACGCCGACCGTCTGGGCAGAACTTCTGCTCAGACGGTTTTTGTTTAGAAAAAAATCAGTGCTGCCATCCCCCGGCACACGCTCCACCCACCTATGCTATAATGAAATGGAAATCCATTGTGAGAGCATGTCGTTTTTTGAAAGGAGATCCACATGTTAAGCGATATCGAAATTGCACAGAAAGCTGAAATGAAGCCGATCACTGAGATCGGTGAAAGCATCGGAATCCCGGCAACGGAACTGGAAAACTACGGCCATTACAAAGCGAAGGTCTCTCTGAAATTCACCAGAGAGCTGGAAGAAAAGCCGAATGGCAAGCTCATCCTTGTGACGGCGATCTCTCCGACACCGGCCGGTGAAGGCAAGACCACGACCACCGTCGGTCTCGGGCAGGCTCTTTCTCAGCTCGGCAAGAAGACGATGATCTGCCTTCGTGAACCATCCCTTGGTCCTTGTATGGGCATCAAGGGCGGCGCAGCAGGCGGCGGCTATTCGCAGGTCGTCCCGATGGAAGATATCAATCTTCATTTCACGGGCGATCTCCATGCGATCACCGCTGCGCACAATCTTCTCGCTGCCATGGTGGACAACCACATCCAGCAGGGGAACGTACTCGGCATCGATCCGCGCCGCGTCGTATGGAACCGTGTCATGGATATGAATGACCGTGTGCTCCGTCACATCGTCGTCGGTCTTGGCGGTCATCCGAATGGCGTACCGAGAGAAAGCGGTTTCGATATCACCGTCGCATCGGAGGTCATGGCGATCCTCTGTCTGGCTCGTTCTATCAGCGACATGAAGGAACGCTTTGCCAAGATCATTGTCGGCTACACCTATGACAATGCCCCGGTCACTGCGGGCGACATCCATGCGGAAGGCGCGATGGCAGCTCTTATGAAGGATGCGCTGAAGCCAAATCTTGTGCAGACGCTCGAACACGTCCCGGCCTTCATTCACGGCGGCCCATTTGCAAATATCGCGCATGGCTGTAACTCTGTCCTTGCGACGAAGACGGCACTGCATCTCGCTGACTATGTCATCACGGAAGCAGGCTTCGGCGCCGATCTCGGCGCTGAAAAGTTCCTTGACATCAAGTGCCGTTTCGCCGGTCTGAAGCCGGATGCGGCGGTCCTTGTTGCGACCATCCGTGCGCTTAAGATGAATGGCGGAAAAGCGAAGAATGAACTCACAGAATCCGATCCGGAAGCGGTCAAGAGAGGCCTTCCGAACCTCATGCGCCATATTTCCAACATGAAGAAATTTGGCCTGCCGATCGTTGTTGCGCTGAACATGTTCCCCGCTGACACCGCAGAAGAGAAGAAGGTCATCGAAGATGCCTGCGCCAAAGTCGGCGTCGCAGTGGCAGAGTCCAATGTATTTGCAGAAGGCGGCAAAGGCGGTCTGGATCTGGCTGAAAAAGTCCTCTCCGCCATTGATCAGGGCGCTAGCTATCACACCCTCTATGATCTGGAAGGCAGCCTGAAAGATAAGATCGAAACCATTGCGAAAGAGATCTACGGCGCAGCGGATGTTGCTTACGATCCGGCGGCTGCCAAGGAACTGAAGCACATCGAAGAGATGGGATTTGCCCATGTCCCGGTCTGCATCGCCAAGACGCCGGCCTCCTTCAGCGACGACCCGACCAAGCTCGGGGCGCCGGAGGGCTTCACGCTCCATGTCAGAGAAGCACGCATTGCTGCAGGCGCTGGCTTTGTTGTCATTCTTACCGGCAAGGTCATGACCATGCCGGGGCTTCCTCGCCGTCCGGCTGCGGAGAAGATCGATGTGGATGAGGAAGGAAATATCACGGGGCTCTTCTGATGGCAATGATCTTAGACGGAAAAGAAACTGCGGCTGCTCTGAAAGAAGAGCTCGCCCTGCGCCTTGCAAAACTGCGTGAGAAGCACTATGAACCCAAGCTCGCCATCATTCTGGCCGGATCCTCCAAGCCGTCTGCCATGTACGCATCTTTTATGCAGAAGGTCGCCAAGGGCTATGGCATTGATGCAGAGATCTTCCGCGCCTCCGATGATGTGACAGAAGAAGAGCTGGGCTCTCTTGTGACAGATCTCAGTGCGGATCAGGAGATCACCGGCATCCTCATGATGATGCCGCTTCCGAAAGGCATCCGTGCAGAGAAAATGATCGCTCTTATGAATCCGGATAAGGATGTCGATGGCCTCACTGAGACGAATGCAGGCCGTCTGACTGCGGGAAAGGCAGGCCTCTTCGCCTGTACGCCGCGCGCTGTCATGGCGATTCTGGATCACTACAAGATCCCGATCGATGGGAAGAAAGCCGTCATCATCGGACGCAGCAATGTCATCGGAAAGCCGGTCTCTCTGATGCTCCTTTCGAAGAATGCGACCGTTACCATCTGTCACTCGCATACGAAGGACATCGCCTCTATCACAAGAGAGGCAGATATCCTTGTCGCAGCCGTTGGTCATGCAAACTATGTGACCGCTGACATGGTGAAGGAAGGTGCGACAGTCATCGATGTGGGGATCAACCGCGTGGATGGAAAGACCGTGGGGGATGTGGATTATGAAGCCGTTGCGGCAAAAGCCGGAGCCATCACACCGGTTCCGGGCGGTGTCGGCAGCGTCACTACGACCATGGTGATCGAAAATATTATCGCAGCGGGAGAAAAGCTGGCGAAATGATTCGTGTTTCCTTAGAAAAACTCAGTCCGAGAGGGCTGAGTTTTTTCATGGAGAGCGCCGCTGGCGTCTGCGTGTCTTTGCGAAATATGGTATAATACAACCGATTGCATGCAAAGGAGAGAATTATGCGCGTCTTAGGCATTGACCCCGGTACCGGGCGCTGCGGCTTCGGTGTGGTTGAGAAGCATGGCACCACCATCACTCCGGTCAACTACGGCGTCATTGAGACGTACAAAGACCAGAGTGACCTCGAGCGGCTGAACATCGTTTACGAAGGCATCGCTGAGCTCATCGCGACATACCGGCCTGCGTTCATGGGGGTAGAGACACTTTATTTCAATACGAATATTACGACGGGCATCAAGGTGGCGCAGGCGCGCGGCGTGATCCTGCTCGCAGGCTATCGCCAGAACGTTCCCATCATCCCGGTGACGCCGCTGCAGGTGAAGCAGCAGCTGACAGGCTATGGCCGCGCTGACAAGAAGCAGGTCATAGAAATGGTGAAGCGCATGATGCACATCACGAAAAAGATCGATCCGGACGATGCCGCAGATGCACTTGCGATCGCGCTGACCGCGATCTATCGCCTGGAGCATAAGAATTGGACGCCGGGGGGATAGGAAATATCGCTGGACTGAAAGGTCACCTTCAGGCATTATCCATGTATCTTTTGCGGCCTTTTCCGTGCAGCATCCGGTGACGTACACGCTGATGGTCTGCTTTCATAGGTAAAGGAATAGTTTCTCATGATAGGATATATCAAAGGCCGTGTGACGGCCCTTTTCAAAGATTTCTGTTTTCTGGAAACAGGCGGCATCGGGTATCGGATCTTCATTTCCGATAAGACCCGTCAGCAGCTCGCGCCCGGGGAAGAGGCGAAGCTCTTCACGTACATGGCAGTCCGTGAGGATGCGATTCTGCTCTATGGATTTCTCGGACAGGAAGAGCAGGAGCTCTTTCTGCTTTTGATCTCGATCTCTAAGATCGGGCCCAAGGTCGCGATGGGCATCCTCTCTGCTATGACGCCGGCTACTTTTGTCGGTGCGGTGAAGGCGCAGAATGTCACCCAGCTGACAAAGCTCCCCGGTATAGGCAAGAAGACGGCGGAGCGTCTTCTTGTCGAGCTCAAGGATAAGGTCGGCGTCTTTGCTTCAGTCGAAGCGGAGATGCCTGCGGTCTCTGCGGCAGAGCAAGACGAAGGGATGAGCGGAGAAGCAGCGCGTGCACTCATGGCGCTCGGCTATGAGGTGGAAGAGATCGCGCCTGTCCTTAAGAGGCTTGCGGGCGAGTATGACAATGTTTCTCAGCTCGTCGGAGCGGCATTGCGGGAGTTTGGGAAGAGCAGAGGATAGGGGTAGCCCCTTGGGTGTGCCGTCCTTTGATTGGGAGTGAAAGCTTCGCTTGAATTAGAAATTAGAAATTAGAAATGCGAAATGATGGTGCGGCGCGAAAAAAGTAAGGAAGCGCCGCAAAGCATAAATACGGCGATGCCAGAAGATGGCATTTAAGTGACTAGTCACTAGTCACCAGTCACTAGTCACTCGAGGCCACTTTCAAACTTATTGAAAGCTATGGAATCGATTTCCTTAAACCTTTTTCAAAGGAGTCTTCATGAAGAACAAATACATCAAAAGCCTTGGCGGTGAAGAGGAAGAGGTGCTAGGCAGCAAGGGGCGCATCGTTTCCACCGAAGAAAGCCCAAAAGACGAGTGGCAGACGACGCTTCGTCCGCAGCGTCTGGACGATTATATCGGACAGGAAGCCTTCAAGAAGAATCTCAAGGTGTACATCGAGGCAGCGAAGTCGCGCAAAGAGCCGCTGGATCATGTGCTGCTCTATGGACCGCCGGGACTCGGCAAGACCACCATGGCGAAGATCATCGCCAATGAGCTGGGATCGCAGTTTAAAGTGACGAGTGGTCCGGCCATCGGGCGTCCGGGGGAGCTGGCTTCCATCCTGACGACATTGCAGGACCACGATGTACTTTTCATCGATGAGATCCATCGACTGAATCGGAATGTCGAAGAAATCTTGTACTCTGCGATGGAAGACTTTTCTCTGGATATTGTCATGGGGAAGGGGACTGGCGCCAGCTCCATCCGCATCGATCTTGCTCATTTCACGCTGATCGGTGCGACAACGCGGGCAGGCTCTCTCTCCGCACCGCTGCGTGACCGATTCCTCATCACGAATCATATGCAGTTCTATGAACCGCAGGAGTTGAAAAAGATCATTACCCGTGCAGCGCACATCCTGCAGATCGAGATCGAGGACAGCGGGGCAGAGGAGATCGCTCGTCGCTCGCGCGGGACACCGCGTATCGCGAACCGCCTTTTGAAGCGCATCAGAGACTTTGCGCAGGTGAAGGGGAGCGCGATCACGGCGGATATTGCCGCAGAGGCGCTGGCTGCGCTTCATGTCGATGAGATCGGACTTGATGATCTGGATAATCAGATCCTGAAGGCGATCATTTATAAATTCAATGGCGGTCCTGTCGGGATCGACACCATTTCTGCCGCTGTCAGCGAAGAGCGCGCGACCATCGAAGATGTCTGCGAGCCTTATCTCATGCAGATCGGCTTCCTCTCCCGTACCCCTCGCGGTCGCCTTGCCACTGAGGCAGCCTATGAGCACATCGGAGTAGCCTTTCCTGCGAAAGGGGAAAAGTGATGCGGGACATACCGTAGCCACATTTCCCTAAATCCCCTATAAGAAGGTATCTGTTTATGAAAAAATACATGGTCATTCTGCTGTCATTGTCCCTGCTGCTCCCCTTGGGGTCGGCATCCATGGCAGCGACGCAGCCTGTCCAGAGAAAATCTACAGTGACCATCCATAGATCGCCACGGGTGATCACCCGTAAGACCACGGGGCAGAAGACGCAGCCATCTGCTGAGTCCCATAGAAAAAGGACTGAGGCAGGACAGAAGCAGTCCGCAGGGCAGATGATCGAGGTCGGGCTTCAGTCGGGAAGCGAGCTTTCTGTGACCGGACTTTCTGCGTTTCATGTGGAAGCGGGGAGCAGCCTTGGCTCTTATCCGGCGGGGACGCGGCTTACGATCTCTAAAAGCGGGAACGGTCTTTCTGTCAATGGAAAAAGCGCGGGAGCCAAGATCTATTTCAGATCCAGCGGAAGCGGGGCTGCCTTTGCCGTGAAGGGAAATCAATACCGCGGCGTGATCAAGGCCATCGCTTCTCCTTCCGGCGTAACACTGGTGAATCAGGTCTCTATGGAGGACTACCTCAAGGGTGTCGTGCCCTGTGAGATCGTCCCTTCCTGGCAGATGGATGCCATCAAGGCACAGGCTGTGGCGGCCAGAACGTATGCTATGTTTCATAAGAATGGCTATCGCTCAGCCGGCTATGATGTGACAGACGACACACGCACGCAGGTCTATCGCGGTGTATCGGCAGAGACAGAGGCGACGAACCGCGCCGTCATAGAGACGGCGGGAGAAGTCGTCACCTACGGCGGCTCGCCGATTGATGCGGTCTTCCATGCGAGCGGCGGCGGCTATACGGAAAACTGTGAAAACGTATGGGGATCGGCAGTGCCATATCTCAAAGGCGTGCCGGAAGACAAGTACGCGACCCCATGGAAGAAGACGATTTCTCTTGCTTCCTTCATGAAGATGGCGGATGTCGGCAAACTGAAGGGGATCAAGCTTTCGGCCCTCCATATCGGAGAGGCGCATAGGGCGAGTGACCGCGGGATTTCCGGACGCGTAAAGTCTGTGACCCTTGTCGGTTCGAAGGGAAATCGAGTGGTTTCGGGGGACCGGCTGCAGCAGATCTATGACCTGAACAGTACACTTTTTGATCTGTCTGTCAGCGGAAATCAGCTCGTTATCACCGGCTATGGCTATGGTCATGGCCTTGGCCTTTCGCAATGGGGGGCAGAAGCCATGGCAGAAAAGCACGGCGGGGCCAAAGATTACTACAAGACCATCCTGATGCATTATTTCACCGGGACGAAAGTGGAGAAGGTATATTGAGGGGAGACGCTGGATACGCGCATACTTTGTTGTTTGATTTCATGAGGGATAACCCACTGAATCAATCAGCCCGTTTCCCCTTTATCATGGAGTATGTATATGAAGAAAAAGATCATATCCGCTTGTCTAGCTGCATGTTTCTCTCTTTCCCTGGGGGCAGTCATATCTGCAGAGACCATTCCGATCCGGCAGAAGGAAACGCTGGCAAGTCCATCAGCCCAGCAGATGAAAGCGGCTCCAGAGAAGCAGCCTAAGAAAGAAAAAGCGAAAAAGAAGAAAGAAAAAAAGAATAAGAAAGAAAATAAAAAGGCGGAGAATAAGGAAGTGTCACCCATCTGTCAGATGGATGAGCCATGGATCGAAGTGGGGCTCACTTCCGGCATGCGCCTCTCTCTTACCGGGCTCGAAGCGTGCCGGGGGACGGTCGATGGGAAGACCGTGAGCACCTATCGAAAAGGGGAGGAGTTCTCCATCTCACGCGCAGGACAGATGATCTCCATCAATGGAAAAAAGCTCGGCACCGCGGTTTATCTCGAGCCTGTCCAGACCGAGCCGTCCTTTGCGGTGAAAGGGAATCGCTATCGCGGAAAGATGAAGCTCATCCCCTCCCCATGGAATGAGGGCGTGGTGATGGTGAATGTGGTGCCGATGGAGGAATATCTTCGCGGCGTCGTTCCGAGCGAAAGCATTCCCACTTGGAGGATCGATGCACTGAAGGCGCAGGCTGTTGCCGCGAGGACCTATGCCCTCTATCACAGGAACGGCTATCGCGCATCGGGCTATGATGTGACCGATGATGTGGAGAGCCAGGTCTACAAAGGCGCCAGCGCAGAGACGAAAGCGACCGATGAAGCCGTCAGGGAGACCCGCGGCGAGGTCATCACCTATGAGGGGAAAGCGATCGATGCACTCTTCCATGCGGATGGCGGCGGCTATACGGAGTATGGTGAAAATGTCTGGGGGATTTCAAAGCCGTACCTGCAGGGCGTCCCCGAAGAGCTCTCCCCTCAGACAAAGAAACCATGGACAGTTACGCTGACGCGGGATGCGTTTTCGAAAAAACTGAGCGCGTCCGGCTATGGCGTCGGAAAGATACAGAATATCAAGCTGTCAAATCTGCAGTTTGGCAAAGTCCATTATGCGGGAGACCGCACGCCGGCAGGCCGCGTGAAGAAGCTCATTTGTCGCGGCAGCAACGGCTGGGTGAGCCTCTCGGGAGTGACGATGAGAAAGATCTTTGGCCTCAGGAGTGCGATGTTTGATATCCTTTTCAAAGGAGATCAGCTCATCATCACCGGCTATGGCTATGGTCATGGTCTCGGCCTCTCTCAGTGGGGCGCGGAGGCCATGGCGGAAAAGCACGGCGATGGGAAAGATTATTACAAAGAAATCCTCGCGCATTACTATCAGGGGACAAAAGTGGAAAAGTGGTATCAATGAAAGGGTTCAAGGTTCAGGGTTAGCCCGTGGGGCGGGGCGTCCATTGATTCTATTTGAAAGCCTCGTTTGAATGAGAAATTAGAAATGAGAAATGCGAAATGGTGGTGCGGCGCAAAAAATAAGGAAGCGCCGCAGAGTTTTGATAGCGCTTCGCGCCGTCGTCATCTCGAGCGTAGCCGAGAGATCTCTCTTGCAGAACGGTCAGCGCACCATTTGCGCTATTTCGATCACCGCTTGCTTCTAATCCCTAATCCCTAATCCCTAATCCCTAGCCACTTATTCCTGCTTTCAAACTTCGTGGTTCAGGGGGAAAATGAGAAATGAAGGTAGCGGCTCCGCCGCGAACATATATTTTGCGGCGAAGCTGCTACTACAACCCTGAACCCATCAACCTGAACCCTGAACCCTTAAACCCTGAACCCATTTACAAAGGAGATATATTCATGAAACTGGAAGAATTCAATTACGATTTACCCAAAGAACTGATTGCTCAGGAACCGGCAGAGCCGCGTGACTCCTGCCGCCTGATGATGGTTGACAAGAAGACGGGGGAGTGGGAGCATCACCATTTCCGTGATATCCTGGACGAGATCCGCGAAGGCGATGTTTTCGTCTTCAATAACACGAAAGTCATTCCGGCGCGCCTCTATGGCAAGAAGAAGGATACCGGCGGCAAGGTGGAGATGCTGCTCCTCACGCCGAAGGGCAATGATACATGGGAAGTCCTCGTGAACCCGGGCCGTAAGGCACTGCCCGGCGTAGAGATCGAATTCGCAGAGAACTGTTACTGCAAAGTGCTGGATAAGACGGAATTCGGCGGACGTCTGGTCGAATTCCACTATGACGGCAATTTTGACAGCCTTCTCGATCAGATCGGTGAGATGCCGACCCCGCCGTATATTCACAAAAAACTTGGCAACAATGATGAGTACCAGACCGTGTACGCGAAGTATAAGGGTTCAGCGGCTGCTCCGACGGCAGGCCTTCATTTCACCCCGGAGCTCATGGAAGAAATGAAGAAGAAGGGCGCGAAGCTCCTCTTCGTCACCCTTCATGTCGGTATCGGTACCTTCCGCCCGGTTTCTGAAGAAAATATCGAAGACCATGAAATGCATAAGGAGTGGTACACGGTCAGTGAAGAAACTGCGAAAGAAGTGAATGCTGCGAGAGCCGAAGGCCGTCGTGTCATCGCTGTCGGCACGACCTCTGTCCGCACATTGGAGTCCGCTGGTCAGAGCGGTATCCTTGAGAGCGGCAGCGGCTGGACGCAGCTCTATATCTATCCGGGCTATCAGTGGCACATGGTCGATGCTATCGTCACGAATTTCCATCTTCCAGAATCCACCCTCGTCATGATGATGGCCTCCTTCGCCGGCCGTGAGCACATTCTTGCCGCGTATGAAGAAGCCGTGAAGCAGAAATACAGATTTTTCTCCTTCGGTGATGCCATGTTTTTGCGTTAAGGAAACGCTGAATTTAATCAACTATCTTTTAGACATCATAAGGATCTACAAACTATGGTTATTAACTACGAACTGGTTGCCGAAGACAAGAAGACCGGTGCGCGGGCAGGGCTCTTGCACACGCCTCATGGCACGTTCAAAACGCCGATGTTTATGCCGGTCGGCACACAGGCGACAGTCAAGACTGTCACACCCGAAGAACTCGAAGACATGGGCGCGCAGATCATCCTCTCGAATACCTACCACCTGTTCCTGCGTCCCGGCACGGAGCTGATCAAAGAGGCTGGCGAGCTGCATCGTTTCATGAACTGGCCGAAGGGAATACTGACGGACAGCGGCGGCTTTCAGGTCTTCTCTCTGGGAGCTATGCGCAAGATCACAGAGGAGGGCGTGCACTTTCGCTCCTTCCTCGATGGATCGAAGCAGTTCCTCTCTCCGGAGGTTTCCATTCATGCGCAGGAGGATCTGGGGAGCGATATAGCGATGGCTTTCGATGAATGTATCCCCTATCCGGCAGACTATGAGTACGCCGACCATTCCACAGCGCGCACGACGCGCTGGGCAGAGCGCTGCATCAAAGCGCATACCCGCACGGATCGCGGCATGTTCGGTATCGTGCAGGGCGGTATGTACAAGGATCTTCGGAAGAGGAGCGCGCTCGAGATCTCCTCCATGCCCTTTGACGGCATGGCGATCGGCGGGCTCTCGGTCGGTGAGCCGCATGACCTCATGTATGACATTTTGGAGTACACCACCCAGTTCCTGCCTGTGAATAAAGCCAGATACCTCATGGGTGTCGGCACGCCGGACTGCCTGGTGGAAGGCGTGGCTCGCGGCATCGATATGTTCGACTGCGTATTCCCGACGCGTGTTGCCAGAAATGGCATGGTCATGGTGCATTCCGGCCGTATGAATATGAAGAACAAGAAGTATGAGAAGGACTGGGCACCGCTCGAGGAGGGCTGCGGGTGTTACACCTGTCAGCACTACAGTCGTGCATACATTCGTCATCTCTACAAGTCGGAAGAGCTTCTTGCCTTCCGCCTCGTGACGATACACAATCTTTTCTTCCTGCTCCAGTTTATGCGTGATATGCGACAGGCGATCATAGATGAAAACTTCACGGAGTTCAGAGAGAGCTTTATAGCGGGCTATCATCGGTGAGGCCGGCTCCCTTTACAACATTTTGACACATAATTAGAAAATAACTACAGACAACGATCATCAAAGTATGGTAAAATAAATACTATATGATTTGACGGAGGTGAATCAAATGGAACAGGTAATGAATTTCGTCAGTCTGGCATGGCCATTTCTGGTGCTGGTCGGTATTATGTATTTCTTCATGTATCGCCCGCAGCAGAAGCTGAAGGTGGAAAGAGGTCGTTTCCTGATGTCCCTGAGAAAAGGGGATCATGTAGTAACGGCTGGAGGCATTCACGGGACGATCAAAGTACTGCGTGATAAATACGTAGAGCTGGAGATCGCACCGAAGGTCATCATCAAAGTAGAAAAGACCGCTATTCAGCACGGTGATGTGAAGCTCATCGACGAAGAGACCGCCAAGAAAGCCGGTGCGGCAGCCCTGGGTGCTGCTTCGGAAGAACAGGTCATGAATCAGACCAAGCACAAAGACGAACCGGAAACCGAAGTGGTGGAAGAGGTCGTCGAAGTGGATGATCCGAAGGATGCCGGCACGGAAGTGGTCGAGGAAGTCGTCGAGGTCGAAGATAAAGACGCTTCTAAAGACAAAAAAGAGGAAAAGAAATGATAGAGACGGATACTCCTTCCGTGACACGGAAGAAGGAAATCCGCCAGAAGATGCTCGCCTTACGGCGGGCTCTTTCTGCTACTGACATGGAAGCTATGAGCCTCGCTTTGGCGGATCGGATCTGCGGGTCAGCCGTGTATCAGAGAGCCCATCGCATCATGGCTTACCTTTCCATGAAGGGAGAAGCCGATCTCGATCCTTTCATCCGCCGTGCTCTTTCTGATGGGAAAGAGATCTACATCCCTGTATGTCTGCCGGGGAAGCAGATGGAGGCGGGGCGGCTCATGGATATGGAGCATTTCACCCAAGGACCGTATGGCCTGCGGGATCTGCCCAAGGGCTATGAAGCCATAGCGCCGGACATGCTTGATCTAGTCCTCGTACCGGGGACTGCGGGGACAGAAAGCGGTGCGCGTCTGGGGATGGGAGCCGGATACTATGACAGGTATCTGGCAAAGATCTCCTATGAAAAAAGGATCATGACATTGTGGGATTTCCAAGTCGTAGATTTCCTCCCGGAAGAGCCCTTCGACCAGTGCATGGCCGGTATCATTACAGAGAAACGAAGTATCATCACGAAAAGAGGTTGAAGTTTTGGAAAAGAAAAGGAACAGCAGCGTCAGAAGCGGTGCGCTCATCCGATTCTGGGTCGTTATCGCGGCCATTATCGGGATTTTCCTTGCGAGCGTAGGCTGGCTGGCCGGGCATATCCGTCAAGGCCTTGACTTGCAGGGCGGCACACATATCGTCATGCAGGCGGAGGATACCGAAGAAAATAAGGTCACCAATGAGGCGATCACGCAGGTCATCAATATCATGCAGAAGCGTGTCAATGAAATGGGTCTGACGGAACCGATCATCCAGCGTGAAGGGGCGAACCGTATCATCATCGAGCTGCCGGGTGAAAAGGATCCGCAGAAGGCCATCGAAACCATTGGCAAGACCGCTGTCCTCCAGTTCAAGGATGAGGAAGGCAATGTCAAGCTGACGGGGGAAGACCTGAAAAACGCCAAAGAACAGATGGGGCAGAACAAGCAGCCGCTCGTTGCACTGGAATTTTCCGATGAGGGAGGAAAGAAATTCGGCGCCCTCACTGCGGCGAATATCGGCCGTCACATCGGGATCTATCTCGACGGAGAGCTCCTGACGAATCCGGTCGTCAATGAAGCCATCACCGGCGGCTCCGCTGTCATCACGGGACAGAGAACGCTCGAAGAAGCGAAGGATCTTGCGATTCTTCTCCGAAGCGGTGCGCTTCCGGTCAAGGTTTCCGTCATGGAAGTCCGTACCGTCGGTCCGTCTCTTGGACAGGACTCGAAGGATAAGTCCGTCGTGGCTTTCACCATCGGTCTCTCTCTGGTCGTTATTTTCATGCTGGCCGTGTACCGTATGGCCGGCTTTGTCGCGGATGTGGCGCTTCTTGTGTATGTCCTCATCCTTCTGGGCATTCTGAATATGCTGCATGCGACACTGACACTTCCAAGTGTGGCGGGCGTCATTCTGTCCATCGGTATGGCGGTCGATGCGAATGTCCTCATCTTTGAACGATTCAAAGAAGAGATCGCATCCGGCAAGATGCTTAGGCTGGCTGTCCAGTCCGGCTTCAAACGTGCATTTGTCACCATCTTTGATGCGAATATGACCGTCATCATCACCTCCTGCATCCTCTTCTTCCTGGGCAGCGCGACGGTGAAGGGTTTTGCCTTCTCGCTCGGCCTTGGTGTCGCTGTATCCATGTTCACGGCGATCACCGTCAGCCGTACACTGCTCATGTTCCTCATCGATGCGAACTGGATCCATAACCCCTGGTGGTTTGGCGGAAAAAGGGGGTACGATAGATAATGTTCAACAGCTTTGATTTTATCGGCAAACGAAAGATCTGGTTCGGCTTTTCCGGACTTCTGATCATTCTTTCCGTTGTGTCCATCATCCTCTTCCGTTTCAACTGGGGGATTGATTTCACAGGCGGCACTATTCTGGAACTGGCATTTCCCAAGAATGTCACGGTAGAAGAGGTGCGTGACGGTCTTCGCGCGGATGGTCTTGAAACAGCGACCATTCAGCTTTCCGGCAGCAATATGCAGGGAGAGTCCGGCGATGACGTCATCATCCGTACCAGAAACCTCTCTGCTGAAGAAGCACAGACGGTCGTTTCTCATGTGAAGGATAAAGTCGGCGAAGCCGAAGTGAAGCGTATCGAGACTGTCGGTGCCGTGATCGGTTCTGAGGTCACGAAGAATACACTTCTCAATGTTATCCTCTCCTTCGGCGCGATGATCCTCTATATGTCTATCCGCTTTGAGCACCGTATCGCACTGTCTGCGATCGTAGCGATCTGCCATGATATCCTGATGGTGCTCGGTGTCTTTGCATTCTTCCATCTGGAAGTCGATGCCTCCTTCCTTGCGGCGATCCTGACGGTCCTTGGCTACTCCATGAATGAATCCGTCGTCATCTTTGACCGTATTCGTGAAGCCATTCATACCCATCGCCGGACGGACAGCTTTGCGAAACTGGCCAATGATTCCATTCATCAGACCATCCGTCGTTCCCTCTATACACTGACTACGACGCTCTTCTGCGTGGCCTCACTCTACTTCTTCGGCGGCGATACCACGAGAAACTTCGCACTGGTCATGCTGATCGGCTTCATCTCCGGGGCCTACTCCTCTGTGTGCGTAGCGACATCTCTGTGGGTCACATGGCATGAACATACCGGAAGTGCTAGAAATGCGTCTTCGCGCGAAGAGAAGAGATCGAAAGCATAAATAGGTGGTATAAAAAAAGACTGCGAGTATTCGCAGTCTTTTTTGTGTGGATCGTCAGCCGCCGATAAATGCGTGGGACCGGTGTCCGTTGAGGCTCCTGTTTGGGTAAAAGAGGCGCACATTGGAGCTTTTTGGGCATCAGTGATCCATGATAGCTTCTCCATGCAAAGCACCCGTGCGATCCATGATACCGTCGGAGCCTCTGGAGAGGGGAGGCTTGATAGAAGAAGTGATCCGTAAGATAAAAAAACCGCACTCCCGAAGGGCAGCGCGGTTTTCAAATACAGATTATTCTTTATAGTTGTTTTCCTTATCCCACCAGTAGATGCCTTTTTGGCTGGGGAGGACATTTTTATGGAAGAACGGTGTCTGAATGCCTTCCTTGAGCTGACGTTCATAATCTTTGAGGCACGCATTGGCCTGCGGGAAGAGAAGGAGGATGGCAGTGACGTTTGTCAGTATCATGAAAGCCATGAAGAGGTCGGCGAGATTCCAGACGAGCGGGAGGTCAGCCTGAGAGCCCCAGAAGATCATGACAGCGATGCAGACGCGGAAAAGATTGAGCGGCCATTTCTTTTGGGTCAGGTGGCCGATATTGATCTCCCCATAGTAGTAGTTACCGATGAGGGAGGTGAAGGCGAAGAGGAAGATCAGGATGGAGACAGCTTTCGGAGCCATCGGGCCAAAGTACTGGGCAAGATCCCACTGGATGAGTTCGATGCCGGTGAGACCGGTCGAAGTATAGTCGCCTGTCAGGAGGACGATGAATGCGGAAGCAGAGCAGATGAAGAGCGTATCGACATAGACGCCGAAGGACTGGATGAGACCCTGCACAGCCGGGTGACTGGCGTCTGCGGTGGCTGCTGCATTCGGTACAGAGCCTTCGCCGGCCTCGTTCGAGAAGAGGCCGCGCTTGAAGCCTGTCAGGACGGCAGCGCCCATGCCGCCGCCAAAGACTGCCTGGAAGTCAAAAGCATCGCGGAAAATGATGCCAAAGACGTGGGGCATTTCTGTGATGTTGAAAAGCATGATGCCAAGCGTGATCAGGATGTAAATGCCGGCCATGATCGGGACCATCCATTCCGTGACGCGGGCGATACGGCCCATGCCGCCGCAGATGACAGCCATAGCGAGGACAGTGACGACACCGCCGATGAGCATGCGGTCAAGTCCTAGTGAGGAGGAAAGTGCGAGTGCGATGGTATTCGACTGGACGGAGTTGTAGATCATGCCATAGGTGACAGAGATCAGAATGGCAAAAATCGCTGCCCACAGACCATGCCCGAGACCATTTTTCAGGTAGTAAGCCGGGCCGCCGCGGAATCCGGTGCCGTCTTCGCGCGGGACTTTATAGATCTGTCCGAGCGTACTTTCTACGAAGCCTGTCGCTGAGCCGATGATGGCGATGAACCACATCCAGAAGATCGCACCCGGACCGCCCGCTGTGATAGCGATGGCGATGCCGGCAATATTGCCGACGCCGACACGGGATGCCGTGCTGACACAGAAGGCCTGAAACGGAGAGATCTCATTGCCGGCGGTCTTTTTGCCGGCACTCTCTGTGATGAGAGAAAACATTTTTGTAAAATAGCGGATCTGTACGCCGCGTGTGCGGACGGTAAAGTAGAACCCGGCACCCACCAGAAGAATGATGATCACCGAGGACCAGAGAAATCCATTGATTTCTGAAACAATAGCGTTGAGCGCTTCCATGATACCTCCTTGGAAACTGAATAAGAGATAATAGTCAATCATCTTATTATATACGTTTTATATACGTTTTTGCAAATAGATACAATTGCGTGGCAAAGGCTGAGCTTCTCTTACCGGCTGCTGTTTATATCCTCTTTCCCTTTTTCGTTTACGATGTTCCAATTCCTGAGCAGTACTTTTTTCCCGCGCCAGGCGAAGGCGTAGGAACGGAAGGCTTTGTCGAAGGCGCGGTTGGAATAGCTGTCCATTTCTTCCTTTGTCAGTGTAGAGATCCGATGCTCATGGATCTCCGGAAGCGGAGAGGGGAGGGCTTTTTGATTGAAGGGGCAAAAGCGCTGGCATTCATCGCAGCCAAAAATGTAGGGTGTCCGCTGCAGGATCTGTATTTCCGCCGGAGAGAGTTCTTCCTTCTTTTGCGTGAGGTAAGACTTGCATCGGAAGGGGTCGAGCCTCTTCTCTCCGATGGCACGCCCGGGACAACGGATGAGGCATTCGCGGCAGCTGCCGCAATCCAGCGTGAGCGGCTCATCGGGCGTCAGTGACAGTGTGGTCAGGATGGATCCGATGGTGACGAAGGAGCCGTATGTCGGATGGATCAGGCAGTGATTTCTTCCGAAGAACCCAAGTCCGGCGGCATAGGCGAGCCATCGGTCGACCATGGGAGAGGTATCTACGAGGGGAAGAAATTGCTCGCCCGGGTAAGACGGGCGAGCCGTCTCTATGATTTTCTGAAGATAGTGGTGGATGACTTTATGATAGTCCATGGGCCTTGCGTAGAGCGCGATATTTCCTTCTTCTTCTCTGGCAGGTCTGTATGGAAATAGAATCACAAAGAAGGAGCGTGCATCTCTAAGGAGCGCGGAAGGATCCAGTCTTTCTCCGAGAGAGGAGGGCGCAAAGGGGATAGGGCCGGCATTTTGAAGGCGCTCTTTCAGTGTGCTGTCTAAGGAGGCAGAGCATGCGCCGCAGGCATCCAGATGAAGCGAGGCGGCGATCTGGGAAAGGTGAGATTTGGGAGTCATAGGAGTTTTGAGATATACAGGGAAACAGATGCCATGGAAAGGCGGGAAGTGGGAGAGGGGCGTTTCATTCACGGGCGGCATTTCTTGCTGCGGCGCGTAAAAAAAGAGACCTTTCGGCCTCTTTTTATTTTGTCATTCGCTTCGCAAGAAGTTCACTGACTCGTTCTGTGGGCATATCATCACTGTCGTAGAGAAGCCCTTTGGGGCTTTTGATGATGAGCCGATCCATCAAGTTCTGTTCAATGAGGTCATTGGTGGCAGAAAGGAAGGAAAGGCATGCCTTGTCATGCTGTTCTTTCGTGATGAGACGGGAAAGTCCGGGTGCTTTCAGACGCTGCTGCAGGAAGAGCTGGTGGATGGCCTTCCAGCTTTCCTTTTTAGGGCAGGCCCTGAGGAGCACGCAGATGGTATAGCCGCGCTCTTTCAGATAACGGATGTATTCTTTGGTGTGGGAGACATCTTCCAGAGATCCTTCCTGAAGGATGTGGTAACGCTCTAAAGCGGCCTGCTTCATGGCAAGGTCTGAGAGGTACTGCCCCTGAGCCATGGAGAAATAGGCACAATATTGCCCGTACTTCTTCATGAGAGCTTTATAACGAGGGTGGAAACCGCGGAAATTATCACTCATGGACTGTACGATATTTCCATCATACTCTTCGATGATCATGGAAGACATGCGCGTCTTGCCCGAGCCGGGCTGTCCTGCGATGATGTAGGCGGTGGGATGCTTCTGCCCGCCTTTCTTTCCCTGACGGATAGATGGCCAGATGGTCTTTCGGAAGAAGGCATTCATCTCTTCTTCATCAAAGGCACTTTCCTTCTCGATGAGTTTTTTTGTCAGTTGTACGCTGGAAACTGGACGGAAGATCTGGTCCGCCATGTACTTAGTTTCTATGTCATAGGCTTCGCGCAGCATGGAGATCTGCTCGGACATGGGGAGACCGCGGCCTTTCCGAAGCTCGATCAGTGACATTTCATGGATGGTCTGCCGCCAAAGTTTGTAGAGGCGTGCTTCATCAGAAGGGGAGATGTCTTTGTCCTCTCGCATGGTGCAAAGCAGGTTGTGAAGCGTATTAAAAATTTCCGCATTCACTTCCAGCTGGATTCCTATAGGGGTGATTTCTGCAGATTCGCTTAATTCACAAAGTGTCCGCTCGTCATAGGGCATAGCCGTACCAACTCCTTTTTAAAACAGAAATATTTTGCTCTTATCATAGCAAAGGCGTGTGGGTTTGTCCATAAGGAAATAAGGGGCAATGCGGGGGGGCGCTCTTGCCGCTGATCGCTCGTGATATAATGAAGCGTAGAAATACGGACGACATCAGGAAGAGCGTCATCCGTGTTTCTGCCCATTCATTCATTGAAAAGAGGTCGACGTCCATGTATCCCACCATCCATTCTCTCGCTGTGCCGGGAGCCCGTCTTCGTGTCAGCGAGGACAGTCTTTTGATCTCCTTTGATAAAGAGCATCTCTCACTTTCGACTGCGATCTATGGCGGCGGTCTGCGCCGCGTGAGAGCTGTGATGAATCAGCGGCTCAGAACCTTTTATGGCGAAGAGTCTGATTTTCCCGGCGGATCGGTAGCCGCATACCTGAAACGCTGTATCGAAAAGGAGGGGGCCGATCCGGAAACCTCCAGTGCGCTTCTGACGGCGGCAAAGGTGTATCAGTACTCGCACAAGGTTTTCACATCCGGAGATCTTATGGTAGAGATCGTGACTACGGGAGGCGTGGAAAAGACGGCCTGCCGCGCATCGTCTAAGCCGCTGTATCGGGAGAGGGATGGTCACTTTGCACCTGTCGGCACCATCAATATGATGGTCCTCATCCATGGAAGTCTTCCCGAAGGCATCATGGCGAGAAGCTTCATTACGCTGACAGAAGGAAAGAGCGCAGCGCTTTCAGATCTGGGCATCGCGGATGTGAATAACGGGCGTCCGGCTACAGGAACAGGGACGGACGGCATCACACTTGTGACGGAGATCGGGGCAGAGCGCTATACGGATGCAGGTCCGTTTTCCGAACTGGGGTCATTCCTTGCCAAAGCGGCTTACGACTCTGTGACGGAGTGTCTGGTCATCTACGATAAGCCGTGGAATGCCTTCGCCGAGCTTCGAACGCCAAAGGCGGTGAAGCTCGGCAAAGGCTGATCTGATTACGCAGCCATTGGATCCCTCTTTCAAGAGATGCCAAAGAGTGTGGAAAAAACGTGAGCATCGAGCTCTTTGAGGAAGGCAGCCGGCAAGAAGCTGCAGAACCGCCTTCGCACGTCAATGGCGGTTCTTCACGGGTGAACCTCCCATCGTATATGATTGAAGTCAAAAGGAAAATATGATACCATGTAACTGATTTGATTTTATAAAGTAAAGAGAGTATATAAGGAGCATCGATGTTTATCATTCCCTACCTGGTCCTTGCCGGGGTCGTTCTTCTGTTCTTTGCGGTCACCTGTCTCATGATATTCGGATTGCCCGGAAAGAAGAAAAATGCAGAACCCATCATGGCCGATCTGGATAAGACCATGGAAATTCCTACGATTTCTAAAGAAAAAGCAGCTGCTTCTCCGATCGCCGGAAAGCCTGCCGTCGATGATGCGACAGAGATCCTTCCGATCATCGAAAAGGACGATGCCGAGGAAGAAAAGACGCGCGTCTTTGCCAAAAAGGATTTCGAAAATACAGCGCCCTTTGAAGCTGTGGCTTCTGCGGAAAAGAGTCCCTTTCCGCCGGAGCCCGCGCCCAAGATCCTGGAGGACCACCCCAAGGTGGATACGCTCGAGGACTATTTTGTCCGCCATTTCCTGAACCGTTATGGTGCTGTATCGCGGACGGTAGAGCAGGATACACGCAAAGTGACACATCATCTCATCGAGAAGCTCGCCATGAGCGACCGGGAGCTGGTGGATACGCTGACGCATATCATGGTGCAGGAAGCGATGCAGAATGCCCAGCGCACCTATGTCATGATGCCGACTCCAGTCGTGCTCGCCATGGTCTCGGATGCTTTCTCGGATGTGGCTCATGGAAACAGGTCGGATACAAAGACCATCCTTGCCTACGATGCTCTGAAAGCTATGCCACGCATGGAGGAGACCGGATTTCACGCGCTGTCTTTGCTGCTCATTTTCCATTACTCCAGAAATACGGATAACGTGGATGCCGGACACCTCAAAAAATATACAGAAAAGTACATCACGCCTTTTGTGGGCGAGCTTCCGAACGAATACAGCGGCTATCAACAGCTCGAGTACCTGCACTGCATTTCTCTTGAGAATAAAGAGGATCCTTTCGGACAGGTGCTGCATGATTCATATCCCTTCGTCTTTGCCTTCCGCGGTTGCATGAAGAGTGAGCTGGAAGCGGTGCGTCCTTCCTGGCCGGCCGGTGTCATTGTCAATAGCTTGTATAATTCCTACTACAAGCTGGCGGCTGTCGACGAAGCCATGCTGACATCCCTTTTGGATGATCTTGGCATCGAGGATGCCGTCATGAGAAGTACCCTGCAGGCACTGACAGAGTCTCGTCCGGCGCCGTATGACAGGAAGGAAATGAGCTATATCCTTGGCCGCATTTCTCCGGATCTGGTCAAACTGCAGGATGCCTGGGATACGAGCCTCCTTCGCCGTTCGTCACTGACACTCATGGGCATGTACATCGCCAAGATCTGCATCCGTGAGACCATTGGCGAAGACTTCGACCTCAGCCACTGGATGTGATGTGGCAGGCGATCGGGCCATGCCTTTTGAAAACTAGACAACTGCATGTATCATTGATTCAATGCCGAATTTCACCCGTGGGGCGATTGTGCTTGAAGGAGATCTGCCCTTTGGGGCAGATTTTTATTATGGAATCAAGGAAACACTGATTCAATCGTTGTCAGATTTTACTCTTGAATTTTTATGCATAGTGAGGAATAACCTGACGCGAATAGCGAGCTATTTAAGGAAGGCTATGACGAAGCTATGCGTAAAAATTCTTGTAGAAGCTGACTCTGCGATTGAATCAGCGTTTCCTAAAGTCACCCGTACTTCCCGGACTGATTTTACAGGTAAATGATAAGGAGAATGAGAAATGGGAATTTTCGATATCATCGGTCCCGTCATGATCGGGCCATCCAGCTCACATACCGCAGGAGCGGCACGCATCGGGCAGGTCGCAGGCCGCATTCTGGGAGAACCTCTGAAAGAAGCGAAGATCACACTCTATGGTTCTTTTGCAAAGACAGGGAAAGGTCATGGGACCGATCGTGCGCTGGTAGCTGGGCTGATGGGCTATGCGCCGGACAGCGGCTCCATCCGTGATGCACTGCACATTGCGGAAGAGAAGGAGATCCCGATCTCCTTTGCCCTTTCCGAAGATGACATGGGGCATCCGAATGTGGCCAAGATCGAAGCCCACGGAAAAAATGGCGCGCATGTGACGGTCGTGGGCCGATCGCTGGGCGGAGGTCGTGTACTGATCACAGAAATCGATGGGTATCCTGTCGAGATCACGGGAGAAGAGTACACCTTCCTGACACGTCATCACGATGTGCCGGGGATCGTGGCTGAAGTCTGCCGCGCGCTCGCTGCCGAAGAGATCAATATTTCCAATATGCGTCTTTTCCGCAAGGGAAAAGGGGATGAAGCAGTCATGATCATCCATACGGACCAGTGCGTCTCGCAGAAGCTTGCTGACGAAATCGCTGCCTCGAATGCCAACATCGTGTACGCAATGGCAATGGATATTATCTAGGGCTAGCCCGTGGGGGGTACCGTCCTTTGATTTCGGTTGAAAGATTTGCGTTTTCTAGTTAGGAGTGAGAAGTTAGGAGTGAGGAGTGGTGGTGCGGCGCATAAAAATATGGAAGCGCCGCGGCGTATAGATGGGATGGCCGAAGATGGCATTTAAGTCACTAGTCACTCCTAATCCCCAATTCCTAATCCCTAGCCACTTATTCCCGCGTTCAAACTTCGGGGTTAGCCCGTGGGGAGTGTCGCTTCGTGATTCCGTTTGAAAGCTTTGCTTAAATGAGGAATTAGGAATGAAGGTGGCGGCTTCGCCGCAAATATATATTTTGCAGCGAAGCTGCCACCACAACCCTGAACCCATCAACCTGAACCCTGAACCCTAAACCTGCCCTCCCTTCAGAACCTTTTGAACCAACAACTACCTATTCCAAGGAGATAAACATGCTTACTTACCATACATTATCTGAATTTTTTGCTGCTGCTGATGCGGCGCACTGTGCGCCGGGGGAGCTTGCCTGCCGCCAAGAGGCAGAGGAGAGTGGAAAGTCTTTTGAGGACGTCTGGGAACGTATGAAAGACATGATCCCTATTTTCAGGCAGTCGATTCAGGAAGGACTGTCCGATACAGCGAAGTCTTCGAGCGGCCTCGTCGGAGGCGATGCCAATCGCCTTTTCCAAGGCAAGATGCACTTCCTCTCTCCGGTCTGTCAGCGTGCGGCGGCATATGCCGTTGCGACAGCGGAAGCGAATGCCAAGATGTATCGCATCGTGGCATGCCCTACGGCTGGCTCCTGCGGCATTCTGCCTGCGGTACTGGCTGCGGTCTCGGAAGAAGTGAATGCCACCATGAATGACATGACGCGAGCACTTTTTACAGCAGGCGCGATCGGTAAGGTCGTGGCAGAGAAGGCATCGATCGCAGGGGCGGTCGGAGGCTGCCAGGCGGAATGCGGCACTGCGACTGCGATGGCGGCAGCGGCGGCTGTAGACCTTTTGGGCGGGACGAATGCACAGATGGCGGATGCCTTCGCGCTTGCGCTGAAAAATATCCTGGGTCTGGTCTGTGACCCGGTCGGCGGACTTGTCGAAGTCCCCTGCGTGAAGCGGAATGCGTTCCATGCCGTCCACGCTCTGGTTGCGGTGGAAATGGTCATGAATGGGGTCCAAAGTGCCATTCCTGCAGATGAAGTCATTTCTGCCATGGCGGATGTGGGGCGCAGGCTTCCTGTCGAGCTCAAGGAAACCAGCTGCGCTGGTCTTGCGATGACAGAGACCGGCAAGCGCATCCAAGCAAAGCTCGATGAAAAAGCGAAACATCTTGGCTGCTAGGGAAACACTGATTCAATCGTTGTCAGATTTTACTCTTGAATTTTTATGCATAGCGAGGAATAACCTGACGCGAATAGCGAGCTATTTAAGGAAGGCTATGACGAAGCTATGTATAAAAATTCTTGTAAAATCTGACTCTGCGATTGAATCAGCGTTTCCCTGGTGATAGACAGCCTGCGTTCTCTCCGAAAGACAGCGATGGGGAGCGTGTCGGTCAGAGGAGTCCGAACGTCGGATTCCTCTTTTCACGTGCAGTGATTCATGATAAAATGAGACCAGAAATTGTTTTCAAAGGCCAGTTTGCCCGAAGGCGATATCGCTCTGCTTATTTTTATGAGGTACTACTATGTCAAGTCAGATACAGGGACTCTTTATGACCATGCGGCTTTGGGATGTGCTGGACATCCTGGTAGTCGCTTTTTTCTTATACCGTATTTACATCCTGATCCGGGATACCCGAGCGACAGCTCTTCTGAAGGGACTGGTATTTCTCGGGCTTTTTACCGTGCTGGCGGGATGGCTGCAGCTGCATGTAGTCAGCTGGATCCTAGATAAACTGATGACTGTCCTCATCGTCGCTCTTCCGGTCGTTTTTCAGCCGGAGCTGCGCCGGGCGCTGGAGCAGATCGGCCGCGGGAAATTCTATGTTTCCTCCCGCATGATGAATGAGATCGAGTGGGATCATGTGATCGATGATGTCGTCGATGCGGCCATGGTCATGTCCGCAAATAAGATCGGTGCCCTTATCGTTTTCGAGCGAAGCGTCGGTCTCGATGATCGCATCGATACGGGCATTCGCATCGAGGGGCTGGTGTCCAAGGAGCTTTTGGGAAATATTTTCATCGTGAATACTCCGCTGCACGACGGTGCGGTCATCATCCGTGAGAACCGTGTCATGGCGGCAGGCTGTCTGCTTCCTCTGACACGCGATCACAGCCTTTCTTCCGAACTGGGTACCCGCCATAGAGCTGCTATCGGTATGAGCGAACAGGCAGACTGTGTCGTGGTGGTCGTCAGCGAAGAGACCGGCATCGTATCCTACACCTATGGTGGTCATATTTATCGTGGTCAGGATGCAGAGAGCCTTAGAAATATCCTTCGCAACTACCTGATGCAAGGCAAGCCGAAGAATGTCAGTGATGTATTACAGAAATGGAGCCCCCTAAAATGAGATTTGCCAAACATGAGTGGTGGCTGCCCAAAATCTTCTGTCTGATCGCAGCCTGCGCCCTTTGGGTGTACGTGATGAATGAACAGAATCCGATGGTGGAGAATACCTACACGGTCCCAGTGGAAGTCAGAAATCTGGATCGCTCGCTGGTGGCGACCAATGTGCCTCACAAAGTCAAGGCAAAGATCCGCATGCCGAGGAGCGATATGGTCTATATGCGTTCAGATAACATCAAAGCCTATGTGGACCTTTCTGGTCTTACCGATGGCGATTTCCCGAATACGAAGATCCATATCTCCGTACCGGGGGATGAATCCGTCATCTCGGTCACGCCGGAGTATTTTGACCTCAATATCGACACCTATGCCGTGAAGACACTCCCTGCCGTGATCGAAGTCTTCGGTACACCGGATGCGAATTTCTCGGTCGAAAGCCGCAAAGCGACACCGGACACGATCACGATCGCGGGAAGCTCTTCCAAGATCGCAGAGGTGGATCGCGCCGTGGTCTCTGTCAATGTATCCGGCAAGGACAAGAATTTTGTGGAATTTGACAGTGTGAATGTACTTGATGCAGATGGCAATACCGTCACCGGTCTTGATGTGATGCCGAGCCAGGTCCGCATCAATGTAAAGATGAAAGAGGAAACAAGGATCGGCAACCTGCCGATGAAGGCGGAAACGACAGGTGAACCGGCCAAAGGATACAAGGTGGGTAAGATCACCATCGATCCGCCCGTCGCTACATTGACTGCGCCGATTAGTTATTTTGAAAAAAACAGTGTATTAAGTCTTGATCCCGTCGACGTCACAGGGGCCAGGGATACGATCCGGAAGACCGTGACCATCCCGAAGCCCGCAGGCGGCAGTATCACCGTTTCACAGACGACTGTCACGATAGAAATAGATAAGGATTAAAGAGATACCGGTCCTACCGGATCCTGGAATTTGAACCGCATCTCTCCGGCGTCCATTTCCCACCCTGTTGACGAAATGGTCCCTTCGCGGTAGAATACGAAAGTTATCAAGGAATTATTGGGAGGAAATAAAATGGTTACATTGTTTGGTACCGATGGTGTGCGTGGACTCGTAAATTCCACATTGATGCCGGAGCTGGCGTACCAGCTCGGACGCGCGGCAGGCGCGTACTTCTGCAAGACCAGCGGTAAGCATCGCTTCCTGATCGGTATGGATACCCGCATTTCCGGCTCCATGCTGACAGCGGCTCTTTCTGCCGGTCTTTGTGCATCTGGCGTTGATGTCGATCTTGCAGGCGTCATTCCGACACCGGGCATTGCCTACCTCACCCGCACGGAAGGCTATGATGCCGGCGTTATGATCTCTGCTTCACACAATCCATTCCCAGATAATGGAATCAAGTTCTTTGATAAAAATGGCTATAAGCTGCCGGATGAGACTGAGGAAGATATCGAAAATATCCTTCGTCATGATGAAGAGATCCCGCGTCCGACAGGGGATAAGATCGGTGTGATCTCGCACCGCCCCGAGCTGGCTGATAAGTACAGAGCACATGTCCTTTCGACTGTGCAGGGCGATTTCAAAGGTCTTAAGATCGTGACGGACTCTGCGAATGGCGCAGCGAGTGATTTTCTGCCGGCGATGCTGGAAGAGCTTGGGGCAGAAGTCACTGCGATCTTCCATGAACCAAATGGTGTGAATATCAATAACGGCTGCGGCTCCACGCATATCGAGACACTGCAGAAGAAGGTCTTGGAGCTTGGCGCGGACTGCGGCATTGCCAATGACGGCGATGCAGACCGCTGTCTCTTTGTCGATGAAAAAGGACAGGTCATGGACGGTGACCATCTGATGCTCATCAATGCCCTCCAGATGAAGAAAGAAGGACGTCTTCATGAGAATATGGTCGTCGGCACTGTCATGAGCAATCTTGGCTTTGGCAAAGCCCTGAAGGAAAACGGTTGTCAGACGGTATCCACACAGGTGGGCGATCGCTATGTCCTTGAGGAAATGCTGAAGCATGACTACTCCATCGGCGGTGAACAGTCCGGCCATATCATTTTCCCGGAATTCAATACGACAGGCGACGGCCTCATCACTGCGGTGCAGACGCTGAAGGTTCTGCGTGAATCCGGAAAGACCATGTCCGAACTCAATCACCTCATGGTCACGTATCCACAGATCCTCAAAAATGTTGAGGTCTACAGCAAGAATGGCTGGGAAGACAATGAACTCATCCGTGACTCCATCCGTGCTGCTGAAGAAGAACTCGGCAGCGATGGCCGCATCCTCGTCCGTGCATCCGGCACGGAGCCGCTCATCCGTGTCATGGGGGAGGGCAAGGAGATCAATCAGCTTGAACGGATCATTGATGACATTGCCTCCGTCGTAGAGCATGAGCTTGGCGTGGAAAATAACTAAGTTATTTAAGGAAGGCTATGACGAAGTCATGTATAAAAATTCTTGTAGAATCTGACTCTGCGATTGAATCAGCGTTTTCTTAAGTTACAGGGTTAGCCCCGAGGAAGCGCCGCAGAATTTTGATAGCGCTTCGCGCCGTCGTCATCTCGAGCGTAGCCGAGAGATCTTCCTTGCAGAACGGTCAGTGTACCAACTGCGCTATTTCAATCACCGCTTTCTCCTAATCCCTAATCCCTAGCCGTAAAATCTCATAGTGACTGCAAGTCTAACTAGACCTTGCATTAAATCGAGGAA
>OCPX01000165.1_pt1 | contig 72295 bp, 81 predicted proteins | sample 1538771 | NCBI WGS metagenome assembly OCPX01 (sample SAMN04571725, study PRJEB22368) | human gut metagenome | biome: human gut; material: stool | host: Homo sapiens | place: Luxembourg | collected 2012-11-01 | reverse complement strand
CCTTCCTTAAATAGCTCGCTATTCGCGTCAGGTTATTCCTCGCTATGCATAAAAATTCAAGAGCGAAATCTAACAACGATTTAATCAGTGCTTCCCTAGAGCAAAGTTTAGCTGTACTTGTACGACATGAACCGTGAAATGCGCTGGTGCCAGATGGCAGGGAATGCCTCCATGGATACTTATAAAACTCTGCTGCGCCTTTGTGATGGAGGTGATCCTTTTTCGAAAAGAGGGTCACTTTTTTTGCGTGCTGTCGATGACAGGGATACGATGATTCCACACAGAGCCTGAATGTTCTTCCTCGTCCATTTTACATGTGCGACTTTTTCTTGCTTTTTCTCTCATTTATTGCTAAAGTAACAGATATTTCCTCAAAACTACCGATAATATCGGAAAACTTTTTTCTCCCGTCAAAAATTCGTCAAAAATCAAAAAGGGTGTACCCGCATGAGCGGGTGCACCCTTTTTAAGATCCGAATATTTTATTGATATCATCCGCCGCCTTTTCTCGCATTTCATCGGTGTAATGGATATATACTCTTTCAACGGTAGAGATGGTATCTCCGAGGAGACTTGCGACCGTCTTGATATCCATACCGGAAGATAAGAGCCTGGTGGCGTAGGTATGGCGGAAGTCGTGCATGGTGTGACTTGGCAGTATCTTCCTTACAATAGCTGTGAGCATTTCACCGTGTCGGTATCGCGTGAGTCGACCATGGAAGTACAAGATGCGATGTTCGCGGTATTCATCCAAGGCACGAAGGAGGCAGGGAGGAGCAGGGACTGTGCGGCAGGAGTTCTTTGATTTCATCCTACGGATACCGAGCTCATTCTTTCCGACACGGGAGAGCTGCTTATTGAATGTGATTTGATGGGACTTGAAATCGATATCCCCCATGGTGAGAGCCAGCACCTCCCCGACGCGGGCGCCTGTGTATGCGGCAATGTACATGAGGATCCATAGTTCCAGGTTCCGCGCATGCAAGGTATCTAAGAGATGGGAAATTTCCTCATGCGTCATAGTCCGCAGCCGTGCTCCCCCTGCAGCGTCCATGCGTGGCTTATAGACAAGGTCTGCGATAGGAGAGAGTCCAATGACACGATAACGGACCGCTTCCCGAAAGAGGTGCTTCATATACCGTGCCCAGCTTACCTTTGTGCGTTCGCTGTAGGGGAGAGTCTGGAGCCGCGTAAAGATATCCGCATACGTGATATCTGTCATAGGCTTATCCAGAAGAGGACCAGCGATATCAGCCAGCCACTCATAGATAAGCAGCGTATTGGGAGCTAACTCTTTCCGCCATGAGGTATAGAGCATAGAAAACTCACGAAGCGTCATCCCCTCGTTCATGGGATCGATATCACCGATCTTCTTTACTTCTGCCAGCAGCTTCTCCTTCTCCTTGTCGGAAGCTGCTAGAGACCGCAAGGCATAGCCTCCCTTAGACTTCTGCTTCCATTTCCCATCCCGATCCCGGTAGGAGAGGATCAGCTGGTAGCTCGCCCCGCCATTCGTCTTCGCCCGCTTCCTGATGATAAATTTGTAATTCAGTTCCATTAGAAAAACCTCCGTTCATTGGAAACAGAGGCGGTACATGGTATAATACAGTTGTAATCCGCCTCATTGCATGGGACATTATTGCATGGGACATTACACGCCAACGGGAGACTGCCATCTCCATCGGCACAGCCGTATCCATTCGACGGAATGGGTACGGTTTTAATTTGCCCTAAAAGAGGTCAAGACGTATCCGGCGGCCCGCAGATCGCTGAGTACTGGACATCGATGACGGCATCCACCGTCGCCTTTCCGGCGGGGGAGAGCAGCCGATATTTCTTCACCAGCTGCTCCTCGTGCTCAGTTAGTTCGATGTGAGATTTCGTGATAGCAGGTAAAGATAAATCTCGATAATACAAATCATCTATAGAAACTTCGTAGAGCTCCGCGAGTTTACCAACGATCCCCAGTGGTGGATCTGCAACGCCAGTTTCCCACTTTTGAACAGTGGTGAATGACTTTTTACCAAGATAACTCGCAATGTAATTCTGCGAGAAACCGCGCTTCAGTCTGAGAAATCGTAAGTTTTGACCTAGCATAGTACACCTCCTTTCTATTAAAATCTAAAACCATGTTACCATAACTTTGAATGAAGTTCAAGTATATTTGAATAATATTCAAATATTGGTTGACACTTGAATTTAATTCATGTAATATGTAGTTACAGAGAGGGAGGTGAGAAGAATGAAATACACGCCAAAGGAATTAAGAGCTCGCAAAGGGGAGTCGCAGCAGAAGACAGCAAATGCATTAGGAGTATCGAAACAGACGTATTGCGCATGGGAAAAGAATCTCGCAAAAGTACCGATCGGGAAAGTGGCGGCATTGTGCCAGCATTTTCAGATCTCGCTTTCTGAGATTAAGTATGAGTAATACGTCTTTTTTATGCCTTTTTGCATGAATATAATTCAAGTAAGTTAGTGAGGAGGCAGGCCATGCCACACAGTGAGAATCTGCTATCTCAGAAAGAGGTGGCCAAACGCTGGGGGTGCGACACGTCCACCATCGCCCGACGGGAGAAAGACGGGTTGATTAAAAGGGCGCTCGCAATCCCGGGCGTATGGTACACCCGAGCCTCCGTCGAAAGGGCGGAAGGCCTGGAAGGGGACGAGAGCCCCATGAGCCCTTTTGAAAGAAGGCGTCTCGAGAAAAGGATCCGCGAGCTGGAGAAGAAAGTATCCGGCTATGAAGACCAGTTCTATTTCCTTTCGGACGCCATGGAAAGAGTGAAGAAGATGATGAATTGAGGTGAGAAGAGTGGATGAGAACGAATTCAAAAAATGCCGCGAGCAGTTGCTCGCGGCGGGGATCCCATTCGAGGAAGATCATATGTTCCTTTTCCCGTCAGACGCAATAGCGCTGAAGGCGAAGAAGTTTCTCAAGAGAGATAAGAAAGAGGACCTTCTGGATTTCCAAAACTTCGAGAAGGCGGCGCAGCCACTGATGGACTACATGAGAAAACGTAGGAAGGAATCTCATGGGCTGGACGAAGCGGAAGTCGTAGTAAGATACGACGGCGCGAAACTCATGACGGGGCGATATGGGATACTGGAAGCGGAAATCAGCCGAGAGTCTCAACCGGATCCTTATGCCGATACCTTCTCAACAGACCGTCCAGATAGCGACGAGGATCCGGAGAAGAAAGCATAGCGGAGTGCTCTGCTTCAGGGACGTCTGAAAGAAATTCAATCCGGCGGCGACCGGGAAGAATCACCTGCAGGTGTCCGTCTTCATAACCGCTGGCGATAATGCCAGAAATATTTCGACGAAGAATCATGGGTATCACCTCCTTTCTGCTTATCAGTATAGCAGGAAGGAGGAACGTGGAGGAGAAATGACAGACGAAGAGTTCATGGAAAGAAAAGAGTCCACCGTGCGCAGCTTGCTCCTACAGTTGGCGGGAAAGGGGTTCACGGTGGACCAGGTGAGTGAGGTGCTGAGAGCAGCAGCCAGCCTTGCAGGAATGACGCCTTTCACTGAAGGCGTTATCGACGAGTTGAATAAGGGGAACCCGTGGTATTAGGACGTCGGGATAGCTCGAGGAGTGTGGAGGAAAGATGACAGACGAAGAAGCAAAGACATTAGGAGAGCTTGCCCTGAAAGCGGACATGCTCCGCCGCCAATGCCGGGACATTGAAGAGAAGATGAAAGAGCAGAGAGCAGCCAGGAAGAGAATGGTAAAGTACATGCTGGCAGAGCTCGCCCTCATCATGATCCTGGCATTCGCGGCATTGGCGGTATGGAAAAGTTAGGAGGAAATCATGACAAGCACAGAAGCGGTCGAGGTAGTCCATCGGATGATGGAGGCCCGCGATCGGGAACAGGAAAACATCGCTGCAGAAAAGCAAAAGGCAGCGAATGCTTTCTGGAAAGAGGTATTTCACGCATTTGCAGCCTACGGGACGGCAGCCCTTGGCGTCCTTGCGTTCACACTCCTTATGGCGGTGGCACAATGACAACGCTGAACGATATCTTGGCACTCATCCCCATGGAAGACCAGTGGATCTACGTCTTCGATACAGAGGGAAACGAATACTATGAAGGATTCAAAGGGAATCTGGAGCTCAGCGAAGAAGGCGAAGGGCTGATCGTCGGCGGGCTTTATGGGAATGATACTGATACGAAAGATCCAAACTACGGCATCGTGCCGACCATCGAGATCGAGGTGAAAGCCAATGAGAGGCTGCTGGGTTAAGCTCTGGATGATCGGGGAGCAGCTGTGTCATGTGTCCATTGACCAGTCGGACCAAGACCCCAAGTGGACCATCGCGGCAGCTGCCGCACTCATCAAGGAATATTGTAAAGAAACCGGGCTGGATCCCTCTATGGCAGCGGAGCATATCGCCCGAATGTTGGAGAAGAAACATGATTGACGAAGGAATCATTATTGAATTCATGAAGCACATCAAAAGGCAGCTTTATGAAGAACAGGCACGGGCAGACAATGCGGATCATGAAGGAAGGACAAAAGACTACTTCTGGCACGCAGGCTACATCAGTGCTCTGAAAGAGAACCTGAAGGAAATCGAAAGGGCTACCGGTATCACCGGTATTTACGGAAAGGAGGAAAGAACGTGCAGGACACATACACGAAAGCAGAGCTTGTAGAAAAATTCCAAAAGCTAGAAAAGCGGGAAATCGCACGCGCGAAGCGTGATATGGAGCGGGGAGAAAGCGCCGCTGCCGAGTGGCACCTAAACCGCGCATCCATACTGAAGGAGCTGATCGCCCTTACCGAGAAGGGGGCACTTTGATGATCTACTACTGCGCCCGCTGCGGGAAGCCCATACCGCGAGGGAAAGAAATGATGGAAAAGATAGGCGGCCGCCTTGTGCCGACCCACATGGACTGCTGCGAAAGATACAGCAGAAAAACATTAGACCAGATGATTCACGAAGCCCTGGATAAAGGACCGGGGAACGAACTTCGTAGAAAGATGAAGGGTAGAAATGACTGAGAAAGAAATCAAAGAATACATCGACAGAAAGATCAAGGAAATCAAAAAGGAAACCGAATGTGACGACTGCATCCTGCTCATTGGAAAAGATGGTGAAGGAGAAATGCGCATCGGCATCAACAACGAAGAAACTCTGGTGGTGTGTGCCTATCAAGTGATCAAATTCTTTGGAGAACTGGGAAAGAACCCATACACCAGGCAGACCTGCCTTCTGAGAGCACTGACGCAGCATCTTATCGACGAAATCAAAGAGGAATTCGATGAGAAGGGGCTCTCGCCAGAGATCGATGACCTGATCCCAAAGGAGACGGAAGACGATCCGCCTGCTGAAGAGGACATGGTAAAAAGAATCTCCAAAAGAGGAAAGCCGGAGGCAGAAGATGATCCGTCTGTCGAGAAATAAGAGGTACAAGCTCTTTGAGATCGTCCGCCTACGGGATAGAGACCTCTGGGATGTCTATGAAAGAATGCTGGGAATACCGTATCCGGCGGGGAGAACCCACGTCCACCATGTTATTCCCGTAGCTTCCGGCGGAGAAGACATCGCAGAGAACCTCATCACCTTAGACCCGAAGACCCACTTCTACCTATTTCACAACGGATTCGGGAGTGTGGATAAAGAATGGCAGAAAATCGCACAGAAGTATCTGGCGAGCAAGGAAGTGAAGGCATGGCACGAAGAAAGAGAAGCAAGTTTGACAGCCCTATACCAGACTGCAGAAACTACCCGTATCAAGAAGATCCGGAAGAACTGCTTGCCAGAGAAAAGACCAGGCTTCAAATACTAAGAGAAGACAATACAATCTGCCCCGTATGTCATAGGGATATGAAGCACGCCTGCCATTGCCCCAAAGAAAAAGCGGCCGTCTGTGAAGAACATTGTGAAACGTGTGAATACCACGTACCAATGACAGCGGCCAGCAATGGGAAATGTTTGTACACGAAAAAGCCGCCTGCGGGAACAGGCGGCGAAGGGTGAAAGATAAATTCACGTTTTTCTATATGAGAGTATATCACGCCCTTCATAAAAAGTCCAGAAAAGCAAGGCACAAAGGGGATTTTCCGTCCCCTTTGACCCCTTGTTAAGGCTATTATTTGGAGGACCGATGCCGTATCGAAAACGTATTTTCACCTACCCTGGAGGAAAGGTAGAAGAGAAGTATTATACCTGCCGTCTGGGAGGGAAGAAGACTCGTATCAAAAATTTCAACAAGACCCCGGAAGCCGTGGCCAAGGTCAATGCGAGAAGAGCGGTGAGGCATCTGGAAGAAATTCTTCTCACCAACTTCAGGCAGGGAGATCAGTACATCACCCTGACCTATGCCAAAGAACCCAAAGACTACGATGAAGCCATCCGCCATCTCACGAACTACATCAAGAGACTCCGGAGACGTTACCAGAAAGCCGGGCAGGAACTTCGCTACATCTACACCACGGAATACAAGGGGAAAAGGATTCATCATCACATACTTGTGAACAAAGTCCTGGAACAGCAGGAGCTTAGAAATGCATGGGGACACTCCAAACTGAGCGCTTATGACATCATCGAATACCAGGGAGAAGGAAGAGACGCCAAGAAACTTTCCGCTTACTTCACGAAAGAGTCCAATATCACTGTAAGGGAAGGAAAGCAGAAAGTGAGATACGTCGCTTCGAGAAACCTCAAGAAGCCGGAAGTCCAATATCAGACCATCCAGTCCAAGAAATGGAGAGAAAGACCGACGGCGAAAAAGGGATATGCCCTGGTAGACGTCATGAATACCTTCACAGGCTGGGGGTATCCGCTGCAGATCGCAAGGTATGTAGAAATCCCCAAGAAGAAAAAGCGAGGAAGAAAAAATGAGTAAGATCTGTCCCGAGTGCGGGAAATCATTTGTCGGCAGTACGAAGTATTGCTCCTACAGGTGCTGTAAAAAGCACAACCGGAAAGCAAAAGAAATCAAGCATCCGGATCCACCCAAAGGCGTGTCGATCATCCGCGCCTTCTCCTGCAAAGAGTGCGGGCATGAAGTCCTCGTCTGGGAAAGAACAGATAAGAGGACCGTCTTCTGCTGCAGCCTCTGCGAGAAGAAATACTGGAAGCACAATACCTCAAAGAGCAACAAGCATAGAAAAGGTGAAATCGGCATGTCCGGCGGCATGAGCTTAGGGAGCCTCATCCGAAGAGAAAAGAGGGATCTGTTATGACAGAGGAAGAATATACCGCCTTTTTACGCGCCAGAAATCCTGAAGTGTACATTCAGAATTCATCCGGCGTCCCGGTAAAATGGATCGTGACAAGAGCCTATATCAATGGCGTCAGCGCAAAGCGTCATATAGATGCCGAGAACTACAGCCACGACGACACCGGCTTCTTTCCAGTCGCCATGCTGATGACCAAAGAACAGGCAGCCAAAAGGCGGGAAGAGCTCGCAGAGAAAGCAAAGTTCCTGCAGAAAATTTGCGCCGGGTGCGGCGCGGCATTCACCTCAAAAGATCCTCGCAAAGTGTACTGTTCCGCCAAGTGCCAGAAAGAGTGGAACAGGAAAGAGACTGTCCGGAAATACTGGGAAAGGATGGAAAACGAAGAACGCCCCATCCTTGTCTGTCCTGTCTGCGGGAAGAAATTTCAGCAGAAACATTGTGAGCGGATCTGCAGCGATGAGTGCCGGGCGAAGAAAGCCAAAGAGGCCGGTAAGAAAATAAAAGCAGTCAGACAGCAGCTCAATAAAGAACGTGAAGAGATCCTAGGGGGAGAGATCGAGCTCGCGAAGAAAATAAAAAGAGGGAAGGTCTGCGCCGGGTGCGGCGCCATCTTCCGTGCGAAAGGAGGAGAAAAATATTGCAAAACATGCATGAAGAAGGGAGTCACATGGGGGATCGAATGAGAAAGCACGATGCACGCATGATCATTCAAAGAATCATAGGCAGAACATTCCGAGGGACAAGGAAAGCCTTCAAAGCCAAGAAACTTGAAACCAAAAGGAAAGACCACCCGCAGCACCATCTCTACTGGTGCAGGAGAGAACCCATTAGTCAAAGACGGAAAATCGAGATCGAATTTTGGACCGGATGGTATCTCAGCCTGCATAGCGGATACTTCCGGGAACAAGTATGCAAAGAAGCCGAAGAAAGAGAGAAAGCAGAATGACAGAAGAAGAGAATCCGAGAGAGCTAGACAAGCGCTTAAGAAACCAAGTTCAAAACCTGCTCGAGAGTAAAGAGGGCAGAAACCTGTGGGCGGGAGAAATCCAATTCCAAAGTATCCAGCTGAATAACAGCAGTGTTTCCATCAGTTATGTCGATGTGGATGGTGTGAAAAAGTTCACGTGTGAAGAGCAGCCGAGAGAAGAATTTAGAACCGCTATGGCGGCGATGAGCCTTTACTATACCGACATGGCAGGGGACTATAGACCCGAGAAACCGGTACAGGCCATTTTCGCGGTGGAGAAAGTAGTGCCAAAGCGGGATAAGAAATCCGGGGCGCTGAAAGGAGTGCGGATGGGCGGGCGGTTCTATCTCAAAGGCAGCCTTACCACGCAGCGGTTCAGCACGATCGAAGACATCACTCCGACTGATAACGTGCTCCGCATCATGAAGAAAATCTATGATGAAGCGGCGCTTTACATCAGCGTCGAGCGGAGAGAACAAAACCTTTTTAAAACGAGCCAGGATGGTGAGCAGGAGTCAAGCGATGAGCGGGCAAATGAAGAATGATAGATTTTTCGATTTTCCGCGAATTGAATTGAATTGGATTGAAAGGAGAAAGAATTGAACAACGTAGAAATATCCGGGAACCTCGCAAGAGATCCCGTCGTCAGATCCACCAAGACAGGGAGAGCCGTTGCCACATTTACCGTCGCCTCCAGTCGCCTCTATGTTTCGCAGAACGGCGAGCAGAAGGAACAGACTGCGTGGATCAATGTCGTTGCCTGGGGAGCCATCGCGGAAAGAGTGGCCAACTTTTGCAGGAAAGGAATCTTCGTCTACATCCATGGCAGCCTGAATACCAGATCCTACGATGACGACAGCGGCCAGAGACACTGGATCATGGAAGTCGTAGCAGACATTGTAGCCGATCCCAAGTGGGGAGAAGGCAAAGCGTCATCCGGAGGAAGCTATTCCGGCGGATATAGCAAGGGATCCGGCGGCGCTTTCAATGGCTATGGAAACAATTCCGGCGGGTTTAACCAGTTCGGCCCTTCCAAACCGGAGCAGCGAGAAGAGAGCATGTTCCCTGAGAAAGGGCCGCAGGAAGACATACCATTTTAGGTAAAGAAGAATGATTGAAGAAAATCCATAACCGGAACCCGAAATCTGATTAAAACGAAAGGAGAAATATTATGATTAAATTTGAAAAAGTGAAGAATTGTCCGTTCTCCGTGAAACTTCCCTCTCGCAGTACCGCAGGAAGCGCCGGCTACGATTTCTTTGCCCCGTACCCGTTTTCCATTGGGGCAGGCCAGACTGTATTTGTAAAGACATGGGTGAAAGCAAAGATGCCGAAAGACAATGTGCTTCTTCTGTTCGAGCGCTCTTCGTGGGGGTTCAGAAAACACATTTCCATCCCGAACTCTGTAGGGGTGATTGATTCAGACTACTACGGGAATGTGGCAAACGATGGAAATATTGCCTTTGCCTTCACGAACAGCGGAAGTGAGACGCTGGAAGTCCATGAAGGGGATAAAATCGGGCAGGGTGTTTTTCTCCATATTTCATTTACCGATAATGATGATGCCCAAAATGAACGGACAGGTGGTATTGGTTCAACTGGAGATTAAAGTGCGTCAAAATGAATAGGCAGGAAAGAAGAAGGCTAGGCGTCAAAAAGAAGGATCCCATGGTTTCCATCAAACAGTCAGACGTCAATGCAATGAAACAAGAAGCCACCAAGAAAGGCTGCGAGCTGGCCTTTAACTTGATGCTTGCTATTCCGGCTATGGTCATCCATGACAAGTTCGGAAGCCTGATGAAGAAAGATGGCAGAGTGGAAAAGTTCGTAGACCTCTGCATGGAGCAGTACAAGTGCTATGAAGAGGGATACGTCGGCTTAGAGGAGCTTGCCAAGCTGCTTAAGGATAAAGCCGGAGTCAAAATCAAAGGATGGGAGGTAGAAGAAATCAAGAGATGACCATCGAAGAGCGAGCGGAAGCCCTGGCAAGGAAAGATTTCAATAAACTGAATATTCCGGAAACGGTGAAAAAGAGATCACTACGCAAAAGACGCCAGGGCAAGACGCTAGTCTTCGAAGCAGGAGAACGTGGGATCCTCGTGAGATACTTCATGCGCTGCCAGGACAGGCACATATCCATGAAGCGCATTGTGACACACTTCCACGATGAAGAATTTGACAATTCTTCCAAACCACCGTAAGATAGTTATGAAATCTCCAGCAGATTTTCGGCATCCGTAAGGAGCCGGTACCTTTTACCCGCATATATCTCGCGGGCAACGATAAAAGATACCGGCTCCTTTTTTGCGTTTTTAGGGGGGTGAGAGCATGGCCAAAGGGAAATGGGAGAAGTGGATAGAGCCGAATCATCTCTTGATTTTAGGCGCGTGGGCACGTGACGGGCTGACTGACGAAGACATAGCGCACAATATTGGCATTTCCCGCTCCACCCTGAAAGAATGGAAGAAAAAGATTCCGGCCATATCGGCCACCCTAAATACTAATAAGGCAATAGCCGATATCCGGGTAGAGAATGCCCTCTTCAAAAAAGCGATCGGCTGCATCGTCAAGGAGAAAGTCATTTCCAAAATCAAAAACCCGGACGGCACAGTCACAGAAACCGAGAGAACAGTGGAAAGAGAACTGCCTCCGGATACAACGGCCGGGATCTTCTGGCTGAAGAACCGGAAACCGAAAGACTGGAGAGACAAGCAGGAAGTCGAGCTTTCCGGAAACGTAGGCATGACAGACGCACTGAAGAAAGCGAGGGAGCGAGTGAATGAACACCGAAATAGTAAGTGACCTTGCCGGACTGGCGAAAGACCCCCTCAGTTTCGTCTACTGGGCTTTCCCATGGGGTGAAGGACTCCTTACCCATCAGGACGGCCCCGAAGCCTGGCAGAAGGAAATACTGGGCCATATAGGCGAAAACGTATCCCCGGACAAAGTCATCCAAGAAGCCGTCGCATCAGGCCACGGTATCGGGAAATCCGCTTTGGTATCCTGGCTGATCCTATGGGCGATCTCCACCCATGAGAATACCCGCGGCGTCGTCACCGCCAACACCGAGACACAGCTCCTCACGAAGACATGGCCGGAACTCATGAAGTGGCATGCCATGTTCCTTGCAAGAGATTTATTCAAAGTCACAGCCACCTCCATATTCGCAGCCGAAGACGGCAAGGAAAAGAATTGGCGTATCGACGCCATCCCATGGTCCGTGGCTAACCCGGAAGCTTTCGCTGGCCTTCACAATCAGGGGAACAGAACTATCCTCATCTTCGACGAAGCATCTGCCATAGACGATAAGATTTGGGAAGTCGCGGAAGGTGCGCTAAACGACGCCAACACAGAAAGACTTTGGTGCGCCTTCGGGAACCCGACACGAAACACTGGAAGATTCTACGACTGCTTCCACAAATTCCGTCCATACTGGCACACCATGCAGGTAGATTCCAGATCTGTCAGATTTTCAGACAAGACAAAGATCTCCCAGTGGGAAGAAGCCTACGGAGCGGACAGCGACTTTTTCAAAGTCCGAGTCACAGGAGACTTCCCGGACGCCTCCGACCTGCAGTTTATTTCATTGGGGCTAGTCAAGAAAGCAGCGCAAAGGAATCTGCATGAAGGGCAATACAAATTCGCCCCTTGCGTCATAGGCGTAGACCCCGCATGGTCCGGCGGCGACGCCACCTCCATCTACCTCCGTCAGGGGCTCTACACCAAGAAACTGGCAAGGATCCTCAAGAATACCAATGACATGACCATAGCCAACATGATCGCCCGTTTCGAAGACCAGTATCACGCAGCAGCCGTCAACATCGATTTAGGATACGGCACCGGCATCTACTCCGCTGGCACCACCATGGGAAGAGCTTGGAACCTCATCTCCTTTGCGGGCTCCTCTCCCGATCCTGCCTGCGTCAACATGCGCGCCTACATGTGGTTTGCTATGAAGAAATGGTTCCAGACCGGCGGCGTCATAGAAGCCGACCAAGTGCTGATAGACGACCTCACCCATGTGGAAATCAAACCCACCATGGACGGCCGCATTCAGCTGAAATCAAAGGACGAAATGAAGAAAGCCGGCGTCCCATCACCGAATGATGCAGACGCACTGGCTTTGACCTTCGCCCTTCCGATCATTCAGCAAACAGAAGACATAGTCAATACCAACTACAACCCATTTGATTGAAAGGAGAGATACACATGTGCGGATCCATTTTTGGCGGAAAAGTAAGAGTACCGGAAATTCAGAAAGTAGACCCGGCAGTAACAAACGTGACCTCCGGCGATATGAACGCGGATACCACCTCCGATGCGGAAGCAGCCAGAAAGAAAAGACTCCGCCAGGGCTACGCGGCCACCACCCTGGCGACACAGACGCAAGGAAAGAATACCCTTGGATAGTCTGGCAGCCTCCACCTTCACCCCTGAATATATCCATGCAGACGGTGCCATCAAGACCATACCACGAGAAACGGCCGCCACCCGCGTAGGGGCACTGGAAACAGAAAGAAAAAACTGGGAAAAAAGATGGAAAGACATCAGAGACTTTCAACTTCCCTACCTGGGAGAATTTGGCGATACCGCCGATGTAACAAATCGAGGGCGCCGCCGTGACGGGAAGATGATAGACAGCATCGCCTGGATGAGCGATATAGCCTTTGGAGCCGGTGTCATGAGCGGGCTGACACCGCCATCCAGACAATGGTTCAAGATGGGATTTTCAAGAGCCGAAGCAGAAGAGGACATAGAAGCCATGCAGATTTTGGACCAGCGCCAAAAAATCGTGGAACACTACTTGCATAAATCCAACTTCTACAACTGCATCCACAACTGCTACATGGAGCTGCCATTTGGCCAAGCGCCATTGGGCGTATTTCCATCTATGGAAACAGGGATCCGATTTCAGAACTATACCATCGGGACCTACTACATAGGCACCGGGCCGGGCGGGAGAGTAAACACCTTTTGCCGGAAATTCACCATGACACCGGTTCAGATCATGGAACAATTTGGCGACAAAAACCTGCCGGACAAAGTGAAAGACGCCCTAAAGAGCGGCGGCAAATATACCAGGCAAATGAAAATCATCTGGCTGGTTATGCCCAATGATGGAAGAATCCCGGGGATGCCAGGCAATAAAAACATGCCATATACATCCTTGTATTGGATGGAAGGAGAAAGGGACTATTTATACTCCGGCGGCTTCGAAGAATTCCCGGTTCCCGTAGCCAGATACCAAGTTACGGGGCAGAATGCCTACGGCTTTGGTCCGGGATGGTACGCAGAAGGGCACTCCAAAGCCCTGCAAGTGTATAGAAAAGACTTCCTGCAAGCCGTAGAAATCATGGTAAAGCCGCCTATGGTTGGCCCTCCGGAAGTCCATAGGATTAACCTCATCCCCGGCGGATACACCAAAGAGTCCATCAATGGACAAAACCAAATCCGACCGCTGTTCACAGCCCCCACAAACCCGCAGTGGCTGGCACAGGAAATCCAAAACACGGAAGATGCCATCAAACGCATCTACTCTGCAGACCTCTTCTTAATGCTCTCCAGCAGCGTGGACGAGCCCCAGAAAACAGCGAGAGAAGTCATGACTTTGCAACAGGAAAAACTCCAGCAGCTAGGTCCGGTAGTCGAACGGCTGCAAGATGAATTTCTTTCCCCGCTGATCGAAAGAACCTACAACATTCTAGAAAGAATGGGGGCCTTTGATCCCATCCCTGACGAAGTAGCAGAAAGACTGCAGAACGAAGAAATCAAAATCGAATACGTCTCCCCACTGGCACAGGCCCAGAAAATGAGCGGACTCGTAAATATCGAACAAGCCATTGCCTTTACCGGACAGATGGCCCAGGTATGGCCGGATGTTATTAAGAAAGTAGACCCTATCGGAACCGTTTCCGAATACTTCGAACTCTTAGGAGCGCCGGGGAAAATGCAGAGATCCACAGAAGAAGTACAGGCCATGATGGAAGAAGAACAGAGAATCCAAGCACAGCAGGAACAGCTTGCCCAGGCACAAGCGATGGCCCAGACTGTAGCACCGGCAGCCCAGGCCGCCAAGAACCTGACTGACGCCGCTAATGACGGGAACCCGGCTCTGCAAACCCTGATGGGAATCAACTCGCCCGGATTGAGCAGCGTATGAAAAAAGTCATCACAAACCCTGAGGATACCGACCTTCTATGGCAAAAGCGCATAGAAGAAGAACTCAAAGAAAGAGACAAAATTGCCTGGAAAAAAGTACTCAGCACCAAAGAGGGGCGATGGGTACTGGAAAGAATCTTGGAAATGACTGGCTATAGAGCCAGGACATTCACGGGAAACTCATGGACCTTTAGAAACGAAGGCATGCGAGAAGTAGGAATCACTATTAACGAGACACTGGTAGAACTTCTAGGCATTGAAGCCGTCACCTTGCGGCAGAAAGCCGAAAAAGAATATATCAATTTTCAAATGGAGCAGAAAAGAATTTATGACACAGAAAACAAAGAATGAAATCAAAAAAGCGATTCTGTTTGTACTGGTATTTTTTGGAGCCGCCTTCTTCCTGCTTCAGCTGATGAACTAAGGAGAAACCACAATGAACGAACACACGAACACATTGAAATTTGACCTCCAGACATTTGCTGAACCGGAACCACAGAACGAACCAGCACCACCCGCCCCTGCAACACAGGAGGGATCAGGGGATCATCCGAAGCCGGATACACCGCAGACCGCTTCCCTGGTGGAACAGGCGGCCGGACTGGAACAGGAAGCCGGTACCGTTAACTATGACTTCACAGGAAGCCTTCCGGAAGGATACGAACTGGATGAAAATACCAGCAACGCCTTTGGAGACATTTGCAGAGGAATGAATCTGAATAACGACCAAGCCAACCAGCTGGCCGCTTACGGCTTTAAATGGCAGCAGGAAATCATGGACCGTGTCCAAAAGACCCAGCAAGCCGCTTATGAAAAAGAAGCAGAAGAATCCAAAGCCTTCTTTGGCGCCAAGTTTGACGACGCTATGAAAAATGTCAGCCTGGCAGTCAACTCGTTAGAGCGAGAATATCCGGGATTTGTGGAAGCCTTGAACAAAGGCGGCGTAGGTAACAATAAAGCCGTACTGCAGGTGCTGGCAAAAGTCGGCACCCTGCTAAAAGAAGATCCAGGCGTCGGCGGGAACGACAAAGGGAACGGAGAAAACAACCCATATCCCAACACCAATTGGGACAATTTATAAGCGATAAGGAGAAAAAACAATGGCATTAGGAGACCTTTCTCTTACATTTAACGACATCCGCAAAAGACAGAACGTGGATGGAAACATTGACAACATCATCGAATTGGTACAGCGGGCAGACCCGATTATGGACCAGATTAAATGGATCCAGGGGAACCTTCCGACGGGCAACCGCACCACCCAGCGCACCAGCCTTCCCAGAGGGGAGATTCGCCGCATTAACCGTGGTGTAGGAAACTCCAAATCCACCACACGCCAGATCACAGATACCTGTGCCATGATTGAAGGCCACTCTCAGATTGATAAAAAACTGCTGAAATTGCAGAACGATCCCATGGCCTACAGAATGTCCGAAGACCGCGCTATGGTTATGGGCATGACACAGCAGGTATGCGACATGCTTTTCTACGGCAACGCCGATAAAAACCCGGATGAGTTCAACGGTATCGCCACTCGCCTTGCTTCCTACGGCGGGAAAATCGGAGACTCTTCCTATCAGGTCATCAATGGCGGCGGTACTACCGTAAAGAAGCAGACATCCGCCTACCTGGTATGCTTTGGCGATCAGGCAGTGACCGGGATCTATCCAAAGAACTCTGCAGCCGGATTCTCTCGCACCGACAAGGGGGAAATCATGGTATCCGATCCGGACGGCAAGCAGTATGAAGCGCTTCTCACCATTTACGGATGGGAACCGGGTTTGGCTGTTCACGATCCAAGAATGCTGGCGGCAGTCAGAAACATTGATACCGCCACGCTGGCGCTGGAATCGGCTACTGCCGAGCAGAAGAAAGCCATCGTAGACAAGATGATTATCGCCCAGCACCGCATCAGACACTTCATGAACGTCAATGCGGCATGGTACGTATCTCCATTCATGATGACACTCTTAAACCTGTACTACAACGACAAGGCCAATGTGTACATCACCAGAAAAGAAGCCATGGACGGCATGCCGGAATACTATGTGAACGGGATCCGCGTACTGGAAGAGCAGGCCATCACTGACGAAGAAGCAGTTATCAAGGAGGCAAAATAATGATTTACGATGCAGAAAACACATTCATGTGGAAGAAAGACCTTTCGACCGGAACGACTAGCGATGTGGTAGCCAATTCCGGCGGAGGCGATGCCTATGATCCGCTCTTTCTGGCAGTGACCGTCAATAGTGCATTGGACAAAGATGCCACCGTCACGCTCTCTACCGATGACGATGCGGCTATGGGAAGTCCTAAAACATTAGGATCTCTCACCGTCTCTAAAGACGAAGGCTCCAAAGCGTCCGTGAAAATCCCGCATGGTATGAAAAAATACCTCAAGCTGAGCGTCACAGGAGCGGCTACCGGTGTCCTGACGGCTGCTTTAGTCGTTGATGTAGATCTCACATGATGGACGACAGAAAAACGGAAGAGCTCTCTATGAACGAACTTCGAGCCAGACTCTATGAAGCGGGCATTGAATACAGCGACAACGCCACTAGAGAGGAACTCATTCAACTGGTGAAACAGTATTGCTGAAACAGGCGTGGGTTCTTCCACGCCGCATGATAACAACCCTCTTGTTGCTATGCGGAGTAGAAGAACCAAAAGGAGGACACCATGAACGCAACCGAAATCTGCAACATTGCTTTGGGAGCCATTGGACAAGGACGCATCGTATCCATGACAGAAGAATCCGAAGCTGCCAGAAACTGCAAACTATACTACAACCTGACAAGACAGAACCTCTTGTCTATGTATCCATGGGAATTTGCCCACAGAAACGCCAAACTGGCCCTGCTGGATGTCAATACCATGGGGTGGAACTATACCTACGCCTATCCGGCGAAAGCTTTGGTTATCCGAAAAATTTATGATGAAGAATTTGCAGAAGAAAAAGACAACGGCGAACCGACATATACGACCCTTTCTGTAAACGAATCACAGAAAGCCATCTGCACGAATATCAAAGACGCTTATTGCGAATTTACTATGGATATCGAAAACGCAGACGTCTTCCCGCCATCCTTTGTACAGGTACTGGCCTATAGCCTGGCGGCTGCCCTATCGTATCCCCTTTGTGCATCCATGCAAATGCAGCAGGCAAATTTCCAGTTGGCACAGAGCGCCATCGCATTGGCTAAATACACCAGCGCCATCCAGGATGAGCATAAGCCATCCTACCCCAATCATTACCTGACAGCGAGGTGGTAACCATGCCAAGAGAAACCATCTATGTCATACAGTCCTCTTTCACAACGGGAGAAATCTCTCCTGAAGTAGCCAATCGGGTAGACCTGGATAAATACCAATCTGCTTTATTGAACGCTGAAAATGCGTATATCCGCCCCTATGGAGCCGTGTACAAACGGACCGGTTCTTTATTTTGCGGCTATGCTAAAAGCGCGAGTGTCAAACTCATCGAGTTTAAAAGCAAAGCCAACGCAGGATTTCTACTGGAAGTCGGAGACAAATACATCCGTATCTGGAAAGATGGAGTCTTCACCGGGCAGGAAGTAACAACCCCTTACGCTGCTAGTGAGCTGTCAAAGCTAAGGACAGCCCAAAGCGCAGATATCATGTATATCGCATCCGGCACCCATCCGGTGATGCAGCTGAAACACTATGCAGATAACGATTGGCGATTTGAAGAAATGGAAATATCCCGTCCGTATTTTGATGCAACCGCACAGGTTGAAAATTATGTAGCTGATGAGACCTGGGATAAAGCCGGAACCTATTCATGGCCATGCGGGGAAAGCGGTGACTATCTGATTACCGTAGCCGGAGCCGGTGGCGGCGGGTGCGAAGATCTAAGTCATAAGAGACGAACCGGATACGGTGAAAGTGACAACTACGTAACCGCCCAAGGCGGGAAGGGGGGCAATGGAGAGCTTCTGACCAAAACCGTTTATTTGGAGGCCAATACCGTTTACAGCATCACCGTAGGAAATGGCGGGACAAAAGCAAATCCGGGGAACGACGGAGAGAGCTCCTCCTTTGGAAACATCATAAGTGCCAAAGGCGGCGGAGGAGGGCAGCCCGGAACTTTTACAAGTCAAAGAAAAGTAACGGGAAGGCCTCATAAATATTACAGAATATGGAGCGGCCATGAAGGGGCAGCAGGCATATCCTACGGCAATGGCGGACAAGGAACCTATGGAACGGGAAATCCTGGATTGGTGAAACTGAAAAGCCTGGCAGATATTGAACTGACCGCCTCAGGTATATCCGGAAGGATGACCATAACCGCCGGGAAATCGTTTTTTACAAAGGATATGGAAGGGATGTGGATGAAACTTTCCCAAGACATTCCATCCCAGGCCGTACAGTCTAACGGAAACCAGACAACCGATGCGATTGCAGTAGGAAGCAGCTGGAAGATCATCACTCACGGGACATGGACCGGAACCATCACCATTCAGCGTTCCGTCGATGGCGGCGAATGGAAAAACTATAGAACCTATCGCTCTAATGACGATAACAATATTTCCGAATCCGGCACTGAGAACATAGAAGATAACGTCCGACTTCGCATCGTAGCCACGGCCGGGCGTGCCGATCTAACCGCCAATGCCTACACAAAGGATGGGATGGTAGTCATTGAATCCGTCAATTCTGCAACCCAAGCCACCTGTTTAGTGAAACAAAACTTGGGGAAAGCGGGGAAAATAGATGCCTATTGCTATGGGGCTTGGAATAACAAATTCGGCTATCCAAGAACAGTCGCCTTCTTCCAAGACCGATTAGTCTTTGGAGGGACCTCTTATCAACCCTACGTCGTATGGATGAGTAAAACCGGAGACTATAACAACTTCTCTGTAGAAAAAGCGTCAGGCACCATAACAGACGATAGCGCCATCGCTTTATCTTTCATATCCAGAGAACAAGCGGAAATCAAGCACCTTTGCCCGGCAAACGATCTCTATGTACTCACCGATGCCAATGAATGGACCATTTCCGGCGGAGACACGGTAACCCCCACCAAGTGCACACCGAAAGCCCAGACCTTTAGAGGGTGCAGCGATGTAGAACCGATGTCCATTGGCGGACGCCTCATATACATCCAGCGCCGCGCACAAACCGTAAGAGATATGGCCTACTCCTTTGAAACAGACTCCTACGACGGCATGGACATAACCCTGCTGGCCAAAAACCTGCTTCGAGGAATGCGCATCACCGATATTGCCTATATGCAGGATCCGGACTCTAGGCTCTACTTCGTCAGAAGCGACGGAGCCATGCTTTGCCTCTCCTATATCAAAGAGCAGAAAGTCTACGCATGGAGCCACATCAAAACAGACGGAGCCTACTTGTCAGTATGCAGCGTTGCCGGCGATACAGAAGACGATGTATACACCGCTGTGCAGAGACAAGGGAAAACATACATCGAAAAGCTAACCATGAACGCAGAGACAAGCAATCCCAAAGACTATATCATGCTTGACTGTGCCAAAGTCTTTACCTTTACATCCCCGGAAGACAGCCAAGAAGTGAAATGGCTATCCGGGAAAGTCACTGTCCTAGCCGACGGAAAATGCTTTTCTGATGTGGAAATTGATGAAAATGGCATCATCACCCTGCCGACCGAAGTGTCCTACATGATCATCGGCCTTCCCTATACCATGAAATTGGAACTTCCTAACCTGGAAATCAACACACAGAACGGAACACTGCAAGGGAGAAACAAAAACGTAAGAAGCGCTTCCTTACGTCTGCTAAACTCCTTGGGCGGGAAAATCGGGAATGGCGTGGGTCCCATGGACGCCATCAAGTACGAAGAATTATCAGACCAAGAGATTACCCTGTACACCGGAGATAAAGAAATCACAATCCCTAATAGAGGCGTAGAAAAGAATGGAAGGGTACTCATTCAGTCTGATGAGCCATATCCATTCAATCTGGCGGCCTTGGTCCGAGAGGTAGTTATCAATGATTAGAAGTAAATACAGAGTGAAAATCACGCCTGTTCACAAGGCCCACGCAGCATGCTATGGTCATGAAATGGCCGTGGATATGAGAGAAGAAGATAAAAAAGAATGTGAAATAATTGGCATTCCACCCGAGGCTGCCGTGGCAACATCGATCGAAGACTCGAAAGAAGTCTACGAAGCCAGATATCAAGGGACCCTGCTATGCGTCTTTGGCGTAGCAGGGAATGCGGTGTGGTGTCTGGGCACACAATCCGTAAAGAATCATAGGAAAGCCCTGGTCTGTATTGGGTATAGCTTTATTCAAGAAGTTGTCCGGAAATATGGAGAACTAGGAAATTTCATTTCAAAAGAAAATATCCCGGCCATAAGATATATCGAAAATGTGCCGGGGGTAGACCTCTATGAAGGAAATGTCACCATCAACGGAAAGCCTTTCCTATATTTTGAACTAAGGAGAAAAGACCATGTGTAGTGTAACCGCAGCCATGATGGGCCTCACGGCTCTGCAAGGATATACCTCCTATCGTTCGCAAAATGCCCAATATCAAGCACAAGCCGCTGCCTATGCAGCGCAAGCGGATGCCGCAAGACAGAATGCTGGCATTCAAGATCGACAGAGAGAACAGATCGCAGACCAGTATGCCCAGAAACAGCAGGAACTGGATGCGAGAAGAAAACTGGTGATAGGCCAGCAGAACGCAGCAGCCGGATCTGTGGGTCTATCCGGCGGAAGCGTATTAGATGCCAATGCCGCTGCTATCGACCAGTGGCGAACGGACTCCATGAACCTGTTAGGGAATCAGAGAAACGATACCAAAAACGCCTATATCAACCAGGTCAACTATTTGAATCAGGCCAAACAAGCAGACGCGGCGGCCTACAACACCAGACAACAAGCGAAAGCAGCCAGGATTTCTTCGCTTCTGAATACAGCGATTAGCATGTATGGCGTTTCCAAAACCTTTGGAGGGACAGCTTCCAAGACCACCGGACAGCTTCACCATCCATCCGCCCTAGCCGGCATGCCGGAAACCATGGAAGACCAAGTCTTTGCCGTCACCAAGTACAAGCCGCAAAAATTTATAGGAACGAAAAGCCCCTATAGCTGGCTTAGGTAGGAGGATCTATGAAGCTTTCACAATTCACGCCCTCTGTGAATAAAAATACCATGAATGCCAAAATTCAGGCGGTAGATCATCCGAATGCCTATGGAGCCAATCAAGCCGGGGCCAATGCCTTGAATGCCACACTGAGCGCCGGTATAGGGGCTTATCAAAAAGAATGGCTGAAAGACCAGAACGATAAAATCTTTGACGCCAAGAACGACTACGAGCAGCGCATCAATTCCCTTATGGACGATGAGAACACCGGCCTTTTCAATACCCATCAGGGCAAGGCTGCCGAGAACCTGCAGAAAGACTACACCGACCAGGAACAGAAGATTTATCAGCAGGTCCTGCAGGATCATGGTATCTCTTCTGATTACGCCGTTCGAGCTTTCAGGGAGCAGAGAGTACAGTCACAGACCTCGAACCTTCGCATGATCGACAAGTACCAGCGAAAGCAGATGGAAGACTACGCAGGGAATCAGATTTCCTTGATGACCAGCAACATGGTGAACCAGTCCGTCAAAGACCCCGACTCCCTCATCCAGAACTTCGGGAGCTGGGAGAAGAACACCACCGCTATCTTATCCGGACTCAATATGGATCCCACGGCCATTGGCGTCAAAATGAACTCTCTGAAGAACGAGCAGGCCAAAGAGATCATGCAATCCTACCTCACCACAGGCGACTACAGCGCAGGGTTAAACGCCGTCGCCTACATGAAATCCCAGGGCATTGACGAGCCGATACTGAAAGCCTACAAAGACCAGTTTTTGCAGAAGAAGATGACCAGGGAAATCAAGAACAGCGCTGAAGACTACGTCAAAGGAAACGGACTGAACCTCACTACCATGACATGGGGACAGTTCCGGGATGCATGGAGGAAAGACCACCCGACGCCGGTCCCTCAAGGGAAAGGCAGCGTCACGGGAAATCAGATCGCGGAATTTGCCAGAAACAACTACACCGAAGGCGATCAGTGGATGGGAAGCGTCACCAAAGATCCCACGATCCAGTGCGATTCCTGGACCGCCGATGTCTACGCCAAGACCGGCCTTTTCCCGGACGGGACAATCACGCACGGTTCCGACTTCGGGGACGCCTACCACGAAGCGGGCGACGGCTATGAACCACAGCCCGGAGACTTCATTGACGGGGAAAAGCACGTCGGCATTTACCTGGGGAATGGAAAGTACATGGCCAGAAACTCTTCCGGCGGCATCCATATCGGAAGTATGGACGAGTGGAATGAATGGTTCGGGAAACCGATCGGATATGGATCCGTGGCAGAAGCCAGAGGAGAAGCCCCTGCCGACGTGTCAGAGGAAGAACGTGCCGAGCTGCAGGACAAGAGCGACGCTGACCTAAAGCAGCAGTACGCCGAGATCCGCTCCAACCAGGTAACCTACATCCAGAGCCAGGTGCGGAACATCACCAAAGGAATCCTCGAAATGGAGCAGAACGGCTCCACGCCCGGCCAGGCGTATGAGTACGCCGCGGATATTGTGAACAACGATCCCTTGCTGAAAGACTCTTCGGCGGGCGTCACGCTCTTAGGCCGTCTGATGAATCAGAAGAGAACCTATGAAAAGTCGCAGAACAGAGCTGCCAATGTAGGGAGAGGCCTTGATACCAGCGGCTGCCTGAAGGAGAAACAGTTCAACGCACTGGAAGGATTTATCGGGACGAAAATCAATTCCATCGAAGACCTCGACAACATCATCAAAGACCTGCAGGAAGAAGGCGTCTACCTCACTGCAGAGCAGGATGCCAAGATTCGGAAAGATGTCATCGACTGCGGAAACGGCGTGGGAACCTTTGCCGTCAAGATCCCGGACGATGACGCTGCCATTGCGGCCATGTGCTACACCAATACCTCCGCCGTCACCTCGACAGCGAAAATGCTCATTAAGAGAGAAATCATGGATTTCAAAAACGAGCAGGGGAGAGATCCCGACAACGACGAGCTCCGTACCATCTACTACGATGTGATCGGGAAAGAGAGCCTCGACAGCACCGGTAAAACGAAAATCGGCGGGATTAACATCTTCGGTGTAAACCTTTTCGGGGACGACTACGAAGCTCCAACCATGAGCGAAGCGCAGGCCTACGACGATCACATCAGGGAAACGTCGCAGGCCGTAGACGAAGATGGAAACCCGAATGGTTTCTACATTGACGTGGACTACGGGAACGGAAAGACTGAGACCAAGTGGGTGTCTGATGAACAGATGAGACAGATTTCCAATGGAGAATTAAGCGTATTCGATATTTGAGAGGAATCACAATGGACGAAGAAATTTTAGGAAGCGTGCTGCATGGGATTAAGCCAAAGGACTACACACCCATCCAGGTGAGACCAACACCGGAGTTCGGCGGCATTCAGCTGACTGAAGAGCAGCAGGCCAAGAAGGACAATATGGAATCCGTCAAGGATGGTGAAATCCTGCCCTTAGGCGGCTTCACCGATACCGTAGAGGCCCAGTGGGAATCCGCCAAAGACCTTGTGAAATCCACCGACGTATACAAGAACCTTTTCGGAAACAGCGCACCGGATGATAACCGCCTTGAACAGTCTGAGAAATTAGGAAGCGCACTAGGCATTGCCCCACAGCTGATCGCCTCTGATCCGGATATGTACAAGGCAGCTGTCACCACCTATGAGAGACAGAGGAATGCGGCCGCGCTGAACAACCAGCCATTTTCTGCCAAAACCTTGAATGAACTCTACCCGGAACTCGACACGGAAGACCCCGTGGCCACCACCATTGCCCTGAAGGACTATACCAACATCCTGAAGAACCGCGAAGCAGCAGCGCAGGGCGCGGCGGTTTATACCATGCCGGAAAGCAAGCTCACCGATCTTTCTAACGTCATTGGCTATCTCTACGACACCGGCACCCATTTTGTGGGCACCGCCTACGAAGCCGGGCAGGCACTCGACGCACAGAGCGAGCTCATGTACAAAGCTTCCATCGGTGAAATCTCCGACGAAGAAGTAGAGAAAGCCATCCCTGATCTGATGAATGCGCAGAAAGCATATAACGCAGAAATCGGGGACTCCTACGTGGCCAAGATTGTAGGGGAAACCATCTCCCAGCTTTCCATGCAGAAGAATATGATCATGCGCGGCGCCGCAGAAATCATCGCTCCGATCGCCCCATTGGCGCAGCCTATCTTAGCTGCCACCAAAACAAACCTGCCGCAGATCGCTACCTTAGGCGCTGCATCCGCAGCGGGCGCCGTAGGAGCCACAGGCGCCGTGTCAGGAGCAGCCGTCACAGGAGCGGCCGCACTGACAGGGCTCATCGCCTTAGGCACTGCTTCTGTCTTCACAGGAACCTATAGAGCAGAAGCTGGACAGGCGTATTGGGATTGGCGCACAAAAAAGGATAAAAACGGGAAATCTGTTTATACCCGAGAGCAGGCCATTGGCCATGCCAAGAGAGTCGGAAGAATCAATGCAGCCATTGAAACCGGTGCATGGGAGCTCGCACTCAAGGGCATCACCAAAGTCTGGGGGAGCGACGCAGCCAAAGCCGTCATCAAGAACGAAGCCGCTATGAAGAAACTGATCGGCGCAGGGAGAGCTGCTGTAGGAGCTAAAGCCATCGGATACGGTGCGAAACAGTTTGTCAAAGTGGCAGCGCCAGAGATTGCAGAAGAAGGCCTGCAGTCTCTTTCTGCAGATATCGATACAAACCTCTTTGGGAAAGAAACTGTTCCCGTAAGAGAGATGATGGGAAATGCCTTGGACGCCATGATTGAAGCCGTCCCTTCTGTTGTTGGTATGTCGATCGGCGGTGCTGCTTTAGCAGGCGCAGGGGCACATAGAGCCATGAAGAGAATCGCCGGCCTCTCCGAAATGAAAGATGCCGTTATCGAATTCAAACGTGAGAACGAAAGATCCATGCTGCAGAAACTCATGGATCTCCGCTCCGAATCGTCCCTTTACAAAAAAGCACCGGAAACCTACCGGAAGACACTGCAGAACCAGCTCGATCATACCGGCTCCGGCACGCTTTACATCGACGCTTCCGCAGCGGCCGAAAATGAAAAGACACACGATGCCTTAAACAAGCTCGTAGAAGATGGCACGATCACCGCTAAAGAATTAGATGACGCCATCAAGACCGGCAAGCCCTTAGAGGTAGAGACAGGGAAATACATGCAGACCGCCACCCCCGAAACCCATGAAGCCCTTTCCGACTACACCACTATGGACAAAGGAGAAAAAACGATCCATGCCATCCGGGAAGAACGCCAGCGCATGAAAGACATGATCGACATTGTCACCATGACACGCGAAAAAAGAGAAGCGGCCGCTACAGAAAAAATCTTGAACGACAACTTCTCCGATGATACCGATATTGGAAGAGAAGATAGGGACACCGCAAGAGAAATTCTTTCCGGCGGTTTAGATCATATAGAAGACACATGCAAGACCATCCTCCAGGAAGCCAAAGACGCATGGGGAAAGCTGACCGGCGTCAAAGAACTCCAGGACTACATGGAACGGAGAAAGACACAGGACGCAAATTTTTCCAATGAAAAAGGCGTCGATATGTTCGACGTCGGGGAAGGGAAAGATCGGGTACATCTCAGAGTTTCCAAGAACCCAGATTGGTATCAGGATTTTTATGGTGCATACGGAAGAGCACCAAACCAGCGTGAACTCTACGATATCGCCCAAGAAAAAATCATTGCCGAGAATGATAAAGGTGATGACGAATCGAAAGTTGCCATTGCAGAGATCGAAGAAGCGAAAAAGAGAGTCGAGTCCATCGAGAGAGTGAGTGAGGCGCTGAAATCCTTAAACAAAGAAGATCTCATCGCGCAGACACTACTGGATCCCGAGACCTATGAAGAAGCCTACAAGCCTCTCCTCGCGCAGATTCAGACCGCAGGGAACGGGGCTGTCACCAAAGCCGCGAAAGACTCTGCCTTAGTGCTGGCTAAGCTCGCAGAGAACTTCCATAAGAATTACGGCGTGCCATTGAAATTGGCCATGATTGCCGCTGGTGAAGTCAGTCCGGAGACCGCGCATCAGCTGAACCAGTCCGCCATCGAGAACGAACTGCAGCTTGTGAAAGAGAAATACTGGAATACTGATGAATGGATGAAAGCCCCAGACGGTACACCGACAAAGCTGACCGAGCGCCAGTGGCTGATCGCCCATAGCGAAACTTTCAGGGAATGGTTTGGAGATTGGGAAACCGTCGAAAAGGTCACAAAGCTATACTATGGAAATCCAATCGTTATGACAGAAGGAGGACTTAAAGAAAAATTAGAGAAGGCAGCACGAGATAACGGAATAAATATAGCCGCAGATGCCGATTCCATACGAAAAGAGATTAAGACCATTTTCAAAAGTCTGTACCCAGGTAAAGAATTATCAAAGGGGTACAGAGAACCGGGACGGGTAAAAAATCTTGACGGTGAGTTAATCAGTATCACTGTTTCATCGGCTAAGGAATTAAGGCATCACTCCACAAATCCGAGGACATTGTTTTTGGCGGTTAACCTCGATTCTGTTATTGAAAACGCAACATTCCTTTACGAAGAAGTTAAAGATGAATCCAGAGTCAAAAAGTCAAATCAAACAACATTGGCTTATAAGTATTATGCGACACGCGTCGTGGTTAATGGGGAAGAATGTATAGCCAGAATTATTGTAAGAAAAGATAAAAACGGCAATTTATACTTTTATGATGGTGACATTACAAGTAATGAACAAATAAAAAAAGACCTACCTAAATACCTGTATCCGGATACCAAAACCGGGCAGAATTTAGGTAAGTCTCTCTTTACCCATAGTATACAGGAATGGCTGGCAAAAGTCAAAGAAACTACCGATAAAATCGGGGGAAACGGAGAAGTCCTAGCGAGCGTCGTAAACAACTTCGAAGAGAGCAGCACCTATCACCAAATGGCTGGAGAATATGCCCATAACGTTCTATCGGGCAAGTCGACAAAGAAGGATATGGCCGAGCGGCAGCTGGACGCAGATGAGAAATCCTTCGCAGATAGCGTAGATCGTTTCATGGCAGGAAAGATTTCCACAGATACTATCCAAGTCATGAGGACTCCGCTTGCGATGAGGCTTGTAGGAGCTGAAGTTCTGCCGGTTGAAATTTCTGTATCCGACTTGAAAAAAGTTTTAGTAGACAAGCATACGGATATCACCTCGGACATCATGAAACAAATTCCACGTGCACTTACAGATCCGATGATGATCTTTTCCACATACAGTGGGAAAAACGGAGAAGTGCGCAAGGTGATCGTGCTTGAGCTCGAGGACGAGAATGGAGCTACCATCGTGGTTCCTATGGAATTGGAACACATGAGCGACGGGTATAAAGTCAACCGAATGACAAGCACTTACGGGAAGACGGATAGAAAAACAGGAGCACCATCGTATGAGTGGTTTAAAAAGCAGCTAGAGGCAGGGAATCTTGAGTATGCCAATAGAAAAAAGGCTATCGACTGGATTTCTACAGAGCAGCCCGATTGGCTCATACCTAAAGAAAAAGTCGATAACCTTTTATCTGCTCCTAATGTAGCAAATGAAGAAGACCTTGTCAAGCTGAAAAGCGAAAATCCCACCTACTACCAGACGGCAGCAGACAAAGACCTCGTTGCCATGCACAACATAGATTTGGGAAATCTGGCAGCCGCTATCAAGTTAGGAGGGCTCCCAGTACCTTCTATTGCTGTCACTAAAAAGCAGACGCCATATACCGGATTTGGGGACGCTACCTTGATTATGAAAAAGGATACGGTAGACCCATCAAAAACCCTAGTTTTTTCCAGAGATGCATGGACAGGCGTGTTCCCTAAAGTTATTAGATTGGCCAACATGAAGAGATTGACGTCTTTTGTAGAAAAAGCCATAGAGCCGTTACAAAAGGAGCTTCCAAGAGAAGCTGCTGATTACGGGGATATATACAATAGCTATATCTTACGCAACGCCAATAATAAGAATGGTGACGTGCAAAAGATGTTAGAGGATTCACTGAACTCCGCAGGGTACAAATATTACTTTCTGAAAACAATAAACAAGGAGCCAAAACTAAAATGGAGAAAGAAGGGGTTAAGCAAAGAACTGATAGATCATCCAGAGATATTGCAGGCATGTCAGTGGCTTGAAAAGAAGTACGGGAAGCAGGGGCTAAAAGAGCTGTTGCACGAAGGCCCTTTTGCTATGCTGGAAGAAAGCACGGATCTCAAGGAAGCCAATGATCTGATAGTCAATGAATTATCAAAGAAGCCGGAAGGAAACGAATCACCATTCCTCAAAAGGGTACACAAACGGCAGCAGGCCAGGCTGGTAAATGGAGAAACGCTTCATTCATTGCTTTCAGACTACTTGGAAAGAGACAAGAAGGTTTTTGAAGAGGAAAGTTTTAAACAGCAGTTAGACAAGCGAATAAAGGCCAATCAAAATACATTCAATGCCTGGAAAGAATCTTTTCGAGATGAAATGTTAGGCGAGTCTGTCATTCGGGATAGCGGTAAACCTGCAGACTTGGAGAACATAGTTGATGCCATGTTGGGAAACCTAAAAAATGCTCAAAAAACTTTTGCCGGATTCGGCATAGGAAATATCATAGCCAGCAGTGCCAAAAAGATAGAATCATTCGGAGAAATGCATCGGGAAGCAGATAGGAACATGGACGGATCTACCAACATCGAGACGAGCTTGGATAAATCGGAACAGTACACGAAGGTAAAAGACGAAATTATAGATTTCACGGGCCGAATGGCTGAAGCCTACAAGTGGGAAGACAGCTGGGAATCCCGTTCTGATGCATCGCAAGTTCTGATGTCCATGATGTCAGGGAAAACGTTCAAAGCATCTGCGAGAAAGTTTGGCTTCACATATTCCGCAGCGTTAGAGAAACAGGCCAAAGAAATTATAAAGGAAGTAAAGAATCTTCCTGCTAAGTATTTCGAGGCAAAGCCACAGCGCGCGGTTCGTTTCGGTGAAGTGGCTGCTGCTGTCATGCCCAAAAATGCGTCAAAAGAGATCAAAGATTATCTGAGGGCGCAAGGCGTAACCATCCGTTTATATGATCCCAGAATAGAAGGCGACCGCGAGCGAGTCACAAATAGCGCACAAGACAGAGTAAAGCAATATTTCCAGGAAGGCAGCAACTACCAAGGCTCCTACGACAGAAACACCAACGTCATCGAGCTTTTCGACGGTGCGAATGAATCTACAGTCGTCCATGAAGGCGCTCATATGTTCCTTTCTATGCTCGAGAACATGAGTCAGATGAGCGAAGAGAATGTCGCCACCTACTTCAACGGGGATACGGCGAAAGCACGCGCTGCATTGAAGAGCATGCAAGGCGATCTCTCTACCATTCGTTCATGGGCCGCCTTTTCCGAAGATCATCTCTCTGAGTACAAGGGGACTATTTTAGAGAAGGAATTCACCAAGTATGCCGAAGACATCAGAGCAGGGAAGGCCGGTGCCATGGAACGCTGGATGCAGGAACGCTTTGCCAGGGGCTTCGAGAAATACCTCATGGACGGCAGCGCACCCACCAAAGAAATGCAGGGGGTCTTCCGACGGTTCAAGAAATGGCTGACCGACATCTACAAGACAGCAAAGAGTCTGGGGAACGTAGAACTCACACCCGAGATCAAAGGCATCTTCGATCGTATGATTTCCACAGAAAGCGAGATCAACGCATGGGCCGCGCAGCGAAAACTGGAAGCGATAGATAAGACCGTCAACGTGAACCAGTCCGAACTGGGCAACCTCAAGGCATGGGCTGAGAGCGTCAAGGACAAAGCTCTGGAGAAAGCCATGAGTTACTACCTTCATATGGTGAGAGAAGAAGCCATCGAAAACTTCAAAGCCTCCATTTCTTCTGAAGAAGAGAGAACCAGCTTCATCGAGTCTCTGGGAGAAGAGAATGAGATCTATCAGATCGAGACCATTTACAACTCCGACACATTCCCTACAAAGAAAGACCGTGACGAATTTCTCCAAATGGCCGGGCTCACAGAAAAAGATCTGGAAGAGAAGCTGAGAGCTGCTGGCGGCACTACGGAAGAACGGTGGAACAAGCACATCGAAGAGATGGTGCAGCACTATCGGGAAGAAGCATTAACACCGGAAGCCATCAGGGGCATGGCCGAAGAAATTCTTCGATCCCCGGAAGGCATGGCCAAAAAGTCTCGCATCGAAGCCATGCTGCTTGAAAAGAAAGTTTCTGCTTACATCCATCTCGTCAATTCTATGCAGATGGAACTCAAACGGTCCAAAGACAAGAAAAAGACCGCGAGAGAAATTCGCAAGCGATTGGGACTTGTTTCCGAAAAAGAAACAGCAGAGATCGACAAGCAGACAGATGTGATTGCCAAGTCGGAAGATAAGATCGCAAAGCTGGAGAAGCAGAAGAAGCTGCTAAAAGAGCAGCTTGAAAAAGCGAAAGCAGAAGCCGAAGCAGCCAAGGGCGAGAACAAGTCCAGAAAGGAATCACAGACCATTCTGGAAGGAAACATGCGAGCCCTTGAGGCTGAGCTTGAGAAGGAACGCGCCCAAAGAGCAAAGGCTGACAGCACCACAAAAGACGCAGAACTCACCGCTGCTGATCTTGCGGTGCAGCTCCAGACTATGGTAGACGGCCTCAAAGAGTCCAGAGACGCCATGCGCTTCGACATGAGGGAAATCAAAGAGGATGCCAGAAATACATTAGGCGGTGAGAAACTCTCTCACGCCACCAGCTGGCGATGGTGGGAGAATAAGGCACAGATTGCAGAAGCCCGCGCCATGAAAGCAGCCGCAGGCAATGACTGGGAAGGCGCTGCTTATTGGAAACGTGAGCAGGCGCAGTGCCTCACCATGGCCAAGTTCGCCAGGGCAAACGAAGAAGAAATCCGTCGCACCCTTCACGGAGGCGGCGGGAAAGTCACCACGCCTCTTCTTAACGAAAACGGCATGGAGCGCTACGGCATCTTAGGCATCCTGAACCGCATCTCCCGGACGGATAAACCAGTCATGATGAAGGACGACGCCCGCTATTTCGTGCAGCACATGGCATACGTCTTAGGCCTCACGAAGAAAGACGGCATCTTGCCTATTGACGAGAGCGGGCAGGAGAGACCTTTCAACTGGCGCTGGCTTGCCGTAGAGATGAATCCCATGCAGGCTATGGACGATGATCGCTACATGGCCGAAGACATCATCCCGGGATGGATGAGAAGCGCCTTCGACGGTTCAAGTCCTATGAAGCTGAAAGACCTCACCATGGATCAGTTCCGAGAAATGGCCAAGGTCATGAAGGCTGTCTACAAATTGGGCCGAAGAGAGTACGAGGGGAATACCTTAGGCACCTCTTTCGATGACGCAGCACAAAAGATCCACGATGAGATTTTAGGCAACTGGACGCACCGCGTGGCCACTCCGGGACTCAAGAACCAGACCGCCACTAGCCTGGACAGGCTGGGGACAAAAATCCACAGCCTCATCAAGGACATTACGCTTCCCGAGATTCTCATCGAACGGCTGGGAAAGTCTGCTTATGAGTATTTCTATAAACCCATGGACAAAGCGGCTGCCCATCTGCGAGAGCTAAAGAGCGAAGCCCGAGTCACCTTCCGGAAGAACTTCGCGATCTACTCCAGAAAAGAATGGACGGTGATCCGCAGCAAGAAGCTCTACACCGTAGGGCTGGACGAGCGCGGTAAACCCGTTTCCTACACCAAGGAGCAGCTCCTCGCCATGGCCCTGAACTTTGGCACCAAGTCCAACAGGGAACGCCTCATAGAGACCTTATGGCTGAGCGATACCTTGAACACCGACGAGAAAACCATACTGGACATGCTGGATAAGAACCTCACTGACAAGGACTGGGATTTCGTAGAAAGCGTATGGGAGCACCTTAATTCTTACTGGGGCGAGAGAAACAAAGTCCAGAATGATCTCTACGGCACGCCCCTGGGGAAGGTTCAGGGCGAAGACTTCACGCTGAAGTCGGGACGTGTCATCCATGGCGCGTACTATAGAATCAAGTACGATCCATTAAGCAGCACGAAGACAAGCAACTTCTCAACAACAGACATCGCCAAGATGGACATGCAGAATATTTCCTCATTCTCCTTAGGTATGGGGAGCACCAAGCAGCGTGCAGGAACATCCGGCGGACAGAAGCTCCGCCTCGATCTCGACGTATACGTAGAGGCCGTCAATGAAGCCATGCAGCACATCGCCATGCGAGAAGCCACCGTAGATGTCTACAAGCTCCTCAATCGGAAAGAAGTCGTGGCAGCTATCGAAAACACCGCAGGCCCGGAAACCCTTTCTCTGCTGCAGGGATGGGCCAAGGACTGCTGGCACTCCTCGATCAAGGATATGAGCGAATGGGACTCTACCTTAGGAAGAGCCCGGCGGCGCTTCAACTTCACAACGATGGGCTTCAGATTCTCCACGGCTTTACTGAATATCGGGAACATCACCGGCATGATGGAACGGATGGGCGCAGCCAATGCCCTAAAGGCCGTCGGAGATTTCTATTTTCATGGAAACATCGTAGAGCAGCGGCGATTTATTCAAACCAAGTCCACTATGATGAGAGACCGAGGGGCCACCATCGATAGGGATATGTACATGCAGGACAGATTGCCGGTAGGGAAGAACGAGTCCGAGTTCCGCTCCAAGATCGAGCACGGCAAGTATGGCGTCGATACCTTAAACTCCAAGGCATACTGGCTGATCCAGGCGACAGATGAAATGTTTTCCTTGCCAGAATGGTTATTCACTTACAAGAGAGCCATGGCCGCTATGGAAATCGAAGGCAAGCTCAATAGAGACGAGATGGACGCAGAAGCCGTGAGACTTGCCGACAAAGCCGTAAGAGAAACTTTCGGATCCAATGAGACCAAAGACCAGACCGGCTTTATCAGGAAGAACGGAATTCTTGCACAGATGACCACCTTCTATAGCTACACGAACCTTGTCACGAATCAGTTTATCCGTGCAGGTTATGTCTTATACGACAAGGGAGACGTGAAGCCGCTCCTCGCAGCTACGTGGTATTGGTGGATCTTAGGCGCTTTAGTCGAAACAGCCTTACGAGAAATCGGGGACGACTCTGATGATGAAGATAAATGGAAGAAGAAATTCCTCCATGTCATCGCTTCCGGCGGACCCATCGGCGGCGTCCCTATCGCAAGAGAAGCCGTCCCGTGGACTGTAGATTTCTTTACCGGAAAATCCTTCGGATCCGCAGCCCCAGACGCTCCATTCTTTGATACCCTAAAGCACATGGAAAACTTCCTCAGAGCCACCAAGAAAGGCGATCTCATAGAGATGGGGCGAGGAGCCACCAAAGTCATCACAAGGACATCCATACCCGTCCCGGATACCATCACAGATGCCTTCTGGAACTTCATGCGAATGGCCTGCACAGATACTGAATTCACCATGTGGGATTGGTTCAGAAAATCCCTATGGGACAAAACACTCAAGGAGAAGAAAAAATGATCGAACGATTTTATTATCGGCTGATCGATTGCCAGCCATGGGCAGACGCAGCGAAATGGTTATGGATAAATCTATGAAAGAGAAAAAAGAGGGTAAGAAATGATAGGTGCCGAAGTAAATCGAATCGTCTATAAGGGGGATGGGATTACAACAAGTTTTCCGTATACCTTTACGGTTCTTGAGAAAGCGGATATTGTCGTGACGCTTGTAGACAAGGAAAGCAAGAAAAAGACTCTCACGAGCGATTACTTCATTGATATGGACAAAAAAGAAATTACCTACCCGGGGTACGCGCCCGGAGAAGAACCTGCTGAGGCCGAACGGCCGCCCGTGCTTCCGGCGGGATGGTATCTTGTCATCCAAAGAAAAACGAAAATAGACCAGCAGACAAGCCTCGGGGACAAATGGCCCTTTGATGTGACGGAAGATGCACTGGATAAAATCACTAGAATTTTGCAGGATTTAGATACAGACTCTAAGCGGCATTTAGAAATTTCTGCAGAGGCTAGCGGCATAGATCCCATGCTTCCATCGCCTAAAGCCAACATGGGCTTTTACTGGGACGAGACCGGGACAAAGCTTGTAGAGGGCCTAAACCCGAAGGCCGCCAGCGAAAGCGCTGCACGTAGTGCTGCAGCTGCCAGTGCCAGCGAAACCAGCGCGGCTGCGAGTGCAAGCGCAGCCAAAGCTAGCGCAAATGCTGCAAGAGAAAGCGAAAAGAACGCAGATAGCCGAGCACAGGATGCGGAAAGCGCGGCCAATACAGCCAAGACCTATGCAGAAACCGCAACCAAGAAAGCAACGGCGGCGGGGGATAGTCAAACTGCGGCCGCTCATAGTGCAAGCACTGCGAAGGCGTCGGCAGATCATGCCGGAGAAAGCGCTACCATTGCCGCAGACAACGCAGCGACCGCGACCACATGCGCCGCACAGGCGTCGGATGCAAGAGACGCAGCCATTGGCGCGAAAGATGGTATAGAAGCTGCGCAGGCCAACGCCAAGGCAAGCGCTACGGCGGCAGCGAATAGTGCGACTTCCGCGCAGGAGAGTGCGGAAAAGGCCAAAGGTTATGCGGCTATAACGAACCCCGTGACATCAGTCAAGGAAGATACGATCCATGGCGGTATCGTCGTCACGAACGCCGAGGGAGACGTGGCGTTCATTCCTCTAGCGACAATTAGGGACGTTCAAGACCTGATTAAACAAGCCACTTATTTCACCACTGATACAAATGGAAATATTGTATTACGAGGGTAAGGAGGAAACATGGCAAATCTTTGTTCAAGACCGTCTGCTATAGACAATCTAGGAACCGCATCTCAAGAATGGGGAAGCACTTATACTAAAACCCTTAATGTAAGTAACACTGCCAATGTAAAGCAACTTGCGGTGAATGGGGATATTACCGCGACAGGTGACATAACGGGGGCTAGGGTTTTTAATGCTGTATACAACGACTACGCCGAATGGTTTGAAAGAGGCGATGACGCAGAAGTGGGGCATATCATTGCGCTTGACGAAACATCAGCACAAGAAAGATATGTAAAGGCAACGAACAAAAGTAAAGTTATTGTCGGAATCTGCACTGGAAATTATGCTCATATCATCGGCGGTGAGTATAACGATAATTATGAAACTTACAACCTAAAAAAATTTATTCCAGTTTCTCTTGCGGGGAGAGTTCCTGTTTATGTGAAAGGAACGGTTCATGTTGGGGATTTCATTATCCCAACTGACGCCCCCGGAATTGGCAAGGCGTCAAAAGAAAGAACAGGTGGCGCGGTCGGGATTGCCCTAGAACAGAATCTTGATAGTGAAATTAAGAAAGTAAAGGTGCTTGTGATTAAATGAACGAGAATATTTCCATTACTGCTACCATCTTCATTACAGACAAGTGCAATCTCGCCTGTAAGTATTGTTACGAAGAAAACAAGCAGTATCAGACAATCAAGAAGGAATACATCGACAAATTTATAGACCTTCTCTATACAGAACCGCAGTATAGCAAGAGGAAGTACATCGTCCTTGATTTTATCGGCGGCGAAGCGCTTCTTGAGTGGTCGCTGATGGAATATGCCATGACAAGGTTTTTAGAGAAAGGACGAGAGCTTCATCATCCATGGGTAACGGAACATCGCTTCACGTTCTTCAACACAACGAACGGCACACTCTTTGGTGAACCTTCTATACGGGACTTTTTGAATAGGTGGAAATGTCTTAGGGTTGGGGTGTCCCTTGACGGGTGCAAAAAGGCACACGATATGAACCGCGTTTACCTGAATGGAAAAGGGTCATACGACAAGGTTATGGAGAATATGGAATGGTGGAAACACCGTGACCACGAGCCGATGGTTAAAGGCACGATGAACCATGACACGCTTCCTATGCTCGCAGATATGCTTATTAACCAAATTCAGCTCGGGTTTGAACCATGGGCGAACCCCATCTATGAGCAGAAGTGGACGAAGGAAGATGCCGAAGAGTATTACCGCCAGCTTCGCAAGGTGGTTGACTTCATTTTCCACCGCAAGCTCCAATTCAAACTGAAGCCGATTGGCAGGCAACGTGTCATCAAAGAAGATAACGAGAAGAGTAACTATTGCGGTAGCGGCGTATACATGGTAACGCTCGGTATGGATGGTAAACTGTATCCCTGTCACCGTTTTGCAACAGGGCGGCACCGTTACGACATTGGTGATATATGGCACGGCTTTGACAAAGAGAAATTCAAGCGGTTCAGAGAAGGGCAAGACAGAATCAACGAGCAGATAGGAAGCACGAAGCTACCACTTTGTTATTCTGCCAACTACGACATTGATGGTACTTTTGATTATCACAACAACGAGGAAATCATGACGGAACAGGAGTATAGGATTTACGACTACTGGATGGAAAGAATGAAGGAGATGAGCTTATGATTTATGTTTCAGCTATCGCCAAATGGGCATTGGAGATGGAAGCGAAGGGTCAGATAAAACTTCCGGGGACTATCTTTGATTTTTTCTATGAGACGGACAACGAGCATTTCTTTGATGACTTCACACGCAAGGATAGCGTTTTCTACCCGAAGGGCGGAGCGCACTTCTTCTACACGCATGAGGGATTTAATGAATACCTCAAAGCAACAGGGAATGCCCCATGGCCTGATGAGGCAAACTTAAAGCCGGTTCAATTTATGAAGGTCATGCCCGACGGATGTGAAGAGTATACGATGGACTGGATAATTGACCATTTTCACGACTTCCACGCCAACTGGGAAACCCTTTGCTATTACTATAGCCCTCTTGATAAAGCGGCTATCCGCATGCAATGGGGAATCAATGAAGCAATCAGTGATTATATTCCGCTTCGCTATGAACTCATGGACATGCGGAATACCATTTCTGTGCTTATGGACTACATAACAGGGAAACTCACGAATGACGAAAAAGAAGCTGTTTCTGCTGCGTGGGAAAAGCGTGGAGATGTAGTTGGCGTCAAAGATTACTGCTTTCAGGAAAAGCGCGTCCGTGAAATCGCAAAGACCATCAGAGACCGTCACGAGGAGGAAGTATGAATATAAGTATTACAAAACAACACGGCGTAGAGCTGGACAAGAAAGAACTTGAAGGAATTGCCAACGCGGATGATTTCATGGTATTCCTCGAAAACATGGGATTTCTCTTTACAAAGCTTTGCAATTACAGCGACAAACTGGAGCTTACCCAAGAACAAAAGAGATACCGCTCCAACATGGAGCGAAACTTAGGCTATTACCTTCTTCGCAGGAGTGACCCTGAATGAATACCAAGCTCACGCACATCGACAACATCCGCGTGACAACGGGATACGACTGCAACTGTCAGTGCGAGTATTGCTCGCAAAGGAAAACAGACATAGCCTACAGGAATCGTGGGAACGGCACGCAGATAGAAACCCTCTATACGCTATTGAAGCAGCCGCACATCATCAAAGAAGGAACTCTTTCTATAGAGCTTGAAGGCGGAGAACCTCTTCTCCACCCCGAGGTCATCAAAGACACGGTGCGCCTTTGCGAACAGGTGAAAACAGACAAAAGAGACGTAAGGTACATCATTGTATCTAACTGTCAGCTTCTCAACGGCAAGGGCAGAGAAATTATCGGCTGGATGAAAGAGAAGGGCGTAGACTTCCAGCTCTCCGCCAGCTTTGACCATGACCAAAAGAACCCGCGAATTATCCGCCCTGATACTTACGAATACATGAAGGCGAACCATCTTTACACAACATATGTCGTAGCAGGGAAGCATTATCTAAGGCGTGCGAAGCAGAACATCGACTTCCTAAATGAAAAGGGAATATCCCCGATGGTGTTATGGAACTTCTTCGCTTATAACGAGCTGAAAGACATCAGCATCCGCCGTGCGTACCTCTCTCTTCTTAGAAATACGAAAAACCGCGCCAAACCATTTCGCATGTTTAGCGGTAACATCCAAGACTGCGCGTGGGCTGCCATCACGCCGCAAGGTCGCTTATACCAGTGCTTCCAAGCAAACTTCGGCGATGCAAGGCTTGACGAAGGTGAGAAATTCGCCTGCACTCATTGTAAGACGTGCGAGCTGAAAGACTATTGCCGCCAGTGCGTGGTAAGGAAAGCACTCTATGGGGATAACCTTTGCGGACTGATGAAAGTCCATTATGCGTTAGATTATAATGCGGAGGTGACGTAATGGCAGTCAAACACAATAGTATTGTTTCTGCAAGAACCGGCAATATATCCGCCACTATCTTTACCGACTTGCAGAACCTTTTAGAAAACGACGAAGCACTGGACGTCACATTAAAGCAGGTTGAGACGAACGCTGCCATTATACAGGCGTGCATGAACAGTTGCAGTCTTTCGTGCGGCGGAAACTGCAAGAATGTATGCTCAGGGTGTTCAAGTAGTTGCGGCGGGAACTGTACAGGTGGATGCACCGTTAATTGCCAAGACACATGCCGCAATGGGTGTACTGGATGCGGTGCAGAATGCGCTAACGGGTGCGGCGGTGCGTGCGACGGTGGGTGTGCTGGTGCGCCGTAGGAGGAAGTATGGATAAACCAACAATCGAGAACAAGGGCGACGTAGTAAAGACCACGCTATACGACAGTCTAAACAAAATGCTTTCAAATGACAAAGAGTTAGATAATCGCACGCAGACCAGTAAGAACATTACCGATGCGGCGTACAAGAAGGTGACGGGCAATGGCACTTAAAAACGGCTCGCTTTCGGCAGCATCGAAGGCAAGGGGCGATAAAATAACCACTTCCATTTACGATGATTTGGTCAAGCTCTTAGCCAACGACAACGGGCTTGACGCCGACATTCAAGACACACTTTCCAAACAACCTACCGTCATTAACTGCATGAACGGATGCGCTTTGGGGTGCGCCAGCGGGTGCAGCAGTACGTGCGGAAATTCCTGCACTAATACATGTGCCAATGGATGCACCGACACCTGCACAAAAAGGTGTAGCAGTTGCGGAGAGACATGTTCCGGTACATGCAAACGTAATTGCACCATGGGGGCGCAAGGGCATTAACCTTTTGGAGCAAACATTATTCAGACCTTGTTTCTTTTGTAGGAGTTACTCCAGGCAAAGAATACACTCTTAATGGGGGATGTACATATACTCGTCCAGATGAAGAAATATACTATGACGAAGTGTATGTAGAGAACGCCAAAACTCATAAACCCTGGATGGGGGTTCTAAACGATGGTTATCATGACGGAATGGAGTCCGATAAATATACTCTTTCGTGGGCCCCTGAAATCAACACTCATACACCAGACGTCACTGATAGAAAGAAGGGAAAATCATGGATTTGGAGGGAAAACATGGAATTTGATCAGTTTTCAGAAGCCATCAGCAAAGCGGCCAGTCGTCTTGGAAACTACTGGGAGGTAAAAATCATAGCGAGTGGGATGCTAGCTGCTGCACAATTTCATCTTGAGCTTGTGTCCCTGTTCGTGATACTTATTGTCATAGACTTGGCCACAAAGTGGATAGAACTGGCGCATAACACAATCAAGACTGATGATTATACGCCTAGCCTTGTAGAAAGCATCAAGGCAATTCCGCAGGCCCATCGCATGGGCGTTATATCCAGCAAGGCGATGAAAGTGCAGTTTTGCGGGAAGATCATAGTCTATGTCATCGTAGTCATGGCTGGCTCTATCATGGATACCATGACGGAACAGGTACACCGTTTCGGTTTAGTTATGCCGCTTTGCGTATCTTACTTAGCGGCGTCTGAATTTTTGAGCATTATCGAAAACTTGGATGACGCTGGCATTTCTGCGGTACATAATTTGGCGGCTTTAGTGAAAAGAAAGGGGCAGTCATGAAAGTCATAGATATCTCAGACTGGAATGATCATGTCAACTGGTCACACATGATTGATGAAGGGGTAGAGGGGGTTATCGTAAAAATCAGCGAAGGGCGCACGCTTTCCGAACTTCATGGGAAGCACATCTCGGCAGCCAGCGCCCGCGGCCTTTCATGGGGCGTTTACTGCTACACGCACGCCCAGACAACCGAACGAGCAGAAGAAGAGGCGGAGGTCGTCATTGAAGCCCTGGAAGCCTTGGGATACGACGCGCCGCCTTTGGGAATTTGGATCGATGTAGAAGCACCAGAGACCATCGGACAGGATAGGGAAGATGTGACCGCCATCTGTAGTGCTTTTATTTCCACATCCAACGCGGCGGGATACTCTGCGGGCATCTATGCGAGCCTGTCTACCTTGACCGACTGCTTGAACCTGAATGATCTAGCTGATTACGTGCCCACCTGGTGCGCCCAGTATAACGATGAATGCAATTTCCATGACTATTTCCCTGGACGCATTCTGCAGGGCTGGCAATTCACGGATGCATTCGAAATTGACGGACGCAATTACGATATGAGCGAATGGTATTAAATGGAGGGACGATGTGCAGAATTACAAAAAGGCTATTGCTCTTTGCCTTCTGCTCCTTGCTTTGGCTGGCGGCTGGTACTTCTTCGCAGGCAGAGGAGATGTATCAGATATCGGAAAGCGAGCTGACGAGACTCGAAGCGAACTCGAATCAGCTCGCGAAGAACAACGAGACCAAGCAGCAGCTCTTGACCGAGCAGCAAACGCAGCTGACAGAAGCCAATCAGCAATTAGAGACAGTGAAGAAAGAGCTGACCGCGTCCAAGAGCTTGAACGAAGCGACGCAGCGGTCATTAGAGAGAGCCAATCAATCCTTGCAGCAGTTAGAGGACGAGGCAAAAAGGAAAATTAGAGTGAAAACTCACCAGCGAAATTTATGGATTGCCATCACGGGATGCACTCTTTATGCTTACATCTCCAAGTAACTGGATTTCAAATTCGTCAAAAATCCGTCAAAAACTTTCAGAAAATAGAGTTGGAATTTGCACGGAATAGGGTTATACGGCGAATGATGAAAAACTAGAGTTGCTAGATTTTATCGAAGAAAGAAAAAAGTTGGAAACTTATGTACAAATGGTCCTATTTATGCTAAAATAACATATGTCGATATTGCGGGCCTATAGCTCAGTTGGTTAGAGCAGGCGGCTCATAACCGCCCCGTCCCAGGTTCGAGTCCTGGTGGGCCCACCACAATGAACGTATCCGTGCTGATTTCAGTGATTTGGATACGTTTTTTTGATAGAGAAAAGAAATGGCTGCAGGATAGTCCTGCATGGAAAGTCATTGCTGAAAGGATCCATCTATGAAACTGACGAATCGTCTACAGGTGGCAGCCGATCTGGTGCCTGTCTGTGAGAGTATGGCCGATATTGGTACAGACCATGGCTACCTTCCTATTTATCTTGTGCAAGAGGGGCGCGCCAGGCGGGCGATCGCCTGTGATGTGAATGACGGCCCTCTTGCACGTGCCAGGGAGGATGTAATTTCTTCCGGGCTTTCACGTCAGATCGGTTTACGACTGGGCGGAGGACTTGCACCGCTTGGTAAAGGAGAGGTGGACGGTGTCACCATCTGCGGGATGGGCGGCCTTTTAATGCGGGATATTCTTGTAGAGAATGAGGAAAAGGCGCAGGCGCTCTCATGGCTGGTGCTGCAGCCGCAGGGGCATGTGGCGGAGCTCCGGCAGTTTCTTGGCAGGCATCATTTCCGCATTGAAAAAGAGGTGCTTTCACTGGATGGCGGGCAGCTGTATGAATTGATGCTCGTTTGTCCCGGTGAGATGAAGGAGCTTTCGATGCTGCAGGCAGAAATCGGTGCGACGGCGGCATATCGGAAGGATCCTCTTTTCAAGATGCATATCGAGCGGCTCATCCGGAGACGGCGTTTTGTGATCGAAGGGGCAAAGGATTCGAAGAGTGAGCGGCATCGCCTGTCCAGAGAAAAAGCACTGGAAGAAGTAAGCATATTGGAGGAGCTCTTATGAAAGTCACAGGAAATGATTTGATCGGATGGATGGAGTCGTGGGCACCGAGAAGTCTTGCAGAGTCATGGGATCACCCGGGGCTTCAGGTGGGGGATCCTCGCCGCAGGGTCACGAAGGTACTGATTTCCCTCGACCTCACGGAAGAGAATGTGGATCTTGCCGTACGTGAAGGCGCTGAGATGGTGATTTCCCACCATCCCTTTCTTTTCAAGGCCATTCGCGAGCTTGACCTTCGGACGTATAAGGGGCGCGTGATCGAGAAGCTCGTGAAGCATGATATCCTGTCTTTTGCAGCTCACACGAATCTGGATACAGCCAAAGGCGGCGTGAATGATGCTCTGGCAGCTGCACTCTCTCTTTCTGATACGGAAGGGCTGGTCTTTGAGCAGGAAACGAAAGAGAGGAAGCTTGCACTTTATGTGAAGCCTGTCACCGCGAAGGTGCTCCGACATACGCTTTCAGAACTCTATGGGGATGCCGTAAATCATTTCTATCTTTTGGATGATGAGGATGATGCGACGGATGAGGCGAAGCTCGAATGTAATGTACCCACCGCGCTGCTTGCTTCTGTCCTTGCGAAAGTACAGGAAATCTGTGGAGATGTTCACTATGATGTGTATACGCTGGAAAGCCACGGGCACAAGGAGTACATGGGGCGGATCGGAAATCTGCCTGCGCTCATGAGTGGAAAAGAAGCTCTCTCTTATATAAAGGAGAAGCTTGGCATTCCCGTCCTTCGTTATGCGGGAAATCCGAATATCACCATTTCTCGCGTGGCTGTTCTGGGCGGTGCGGGAAGTGAATTTGCTGCGCTTGCAAAAGCGAGGGGAGCAGATCTCTACCTGACGGGCGACCTCAAGTACCATGAAGCGCAGGACGCTTCCCGCCTCGGTCTTCTCATCGCAGATGGCGGCCATTTCTATACCGAGCGCGTCATCGTTCCTGCTTTGGCAAAGCGCCTTCGGACGTATGCCGCAGAGCATGGCTGGGAGATCGAGGTCATCGAAGACAGCAGGGCAGAGGATATTTTCAGAGAAATGTAGAAAGACGGGTTCGTGATTTGCCTAAGGGGCGTGCTGCCCCTTGACTCTGAACCAGATTTTATCTTTCTCTTGAAAAAATTCCGTTGCCATGCTATACTGTAGCACGCGAGCAGGAAAGATGATTGCGGGCCGTAAGGCGTGAGGAAAGTCCGAGCTTCGCAGGGCAGGATGCCGGATAACGTCCGGCGGGAGTGATCCTAGGGAAAGTGCCATAGAAAAGGAAACCGCCACGCAAGTGGTAAGGGTGGAAAGGTGTGGTAAGAGCGCACCAGCAGTCGGGAGACCGGCTGGCTTGGTAAACCCCATCCGAAGCAAGACCGAATAGGGAAGGGTTGAGGTTGCCCGCTGACCTTCCGGGTTGCGTCGCTTGAGCAGTCGAGCAATCGGCTGACTAGACAGATAATCATCACCACGCAAGTGGGACAGAACTCGGCTTATTGAATGCTCGCCTTGAAAGAATGACGCTGTGACATGGTCACGGCGTCTTTTTTATTTGTCATTCGCGGCGAGGGTCTCACGCTTTCGCCACATGTGCCGCGCACTCCTCCGCTTTTCTTATCTGTCTTTCCTGCCGCCTGTGCCCTATCCGCCTCTACGGGGCACCTTCCCGGCAAGGGGGCTGACGATACGAGGTAAATCTGCTATCAAGAGACCTTCGGGCATCGCCTCATATAATACTTGCGGCGAAGCCGCTACCACAACCCTGAACCCTGAACCTTGAACCTTGAACCTAAAAAATATTTTCCCATCCCCTTGCTTTCCCCTTTTTCTTTTGGTAGAATAAATAACGCATGAGTACACATGTCTGGCGGACTCTGCATCTGTGCTTGCGGGAAAAATTTCATTTCACACATTCCCGAAGTGGCTGCAGGGGAGGAAACGGACAGAGGTTAAAAACAGGAGGTTTTTATTATGGCAGTTGTATCCATGAAACAGTTACTCGAAGCAGGCGTTCACTTTGGTCATCAGACCCGTCGTTGGAATCCGAAAATGGCACGTTTCATTTTCACGGAAAGAAACGGCATCTACATCATCGACCTGCAGAAGACTGTAAAGAAAGTAGAAGAAGCATACGCTTTCCTGCGTGAAGTCGCAGCTACCGGCGCTCCGATCCTTTTCGTCGGCACCAAGAAACAGGCGCAGAATTCCGTGAAGGAAGAAGCTACCCGTTGCAATCAGTTCTATGTCAATGAACGTTGGCTGGGCGGCATGCTCACCAATTTCCGTACCATTCAGACCCGTATCGCTCGTCTGAAAGAACTGGAAAAAATGTTTGAAGAAGGCACCACTGACCAGTATCCGAAGAAGGAAGTCATCCTGATGAAACGCGAACTGGAAAAACTGGAAAAGAACCTGGGCGGCATCAAAGACATGAAGAAGATCCCGGGTGCACTCTTCATCATCGACTCCAAGAAAGAAGAAATCGCTATTGCCGAAGCTCACAAGCTGCACATTCCGGTTATCGCTACCGTTGATACCAACTGCGATCCGGATGTTGTTGATTTCCCGATCCCGGCAAACGATGATGCTATCCGTGCTGTAAGACTGCTTGCTTCCAAGATGGCTGACGCTGTCCTCGAAGGCCGTCAGGGTCAGCAGGAAGCTGAAGCTGCTAAAGAAGCAGAAGCTGAAGAAGCTCCGGCTGAAGAAGCTGCTGAACAGGAATAATGGCTGTATAGGAAATTCGGCCTGCGCTTTGCGCAGGCTGGGGATTTCCTTTTTTTGAGAAATTTTTACAAACACCTTACTGTTTTATGATGGAGGTCATAAAGATGGCAATTACCGCTAGCATGGTCAAAGATCTGCGCACAAAGACTGGCGCAGGCATGATGGACTGCAAAAAAGCACTCGTAGAAGCTGAAGGCGATATGGAAAAAGCAGTAGATATTCTCCGTGAAAAGGGACTGTCTCAGGCTGCGAAGAAAGCAAGCCGTGTAGCTGCTGAAGGTGCTGTCGTTTCCGCTATTTCCGCTGATGGCAAAGTCGGCACCATCGTAGAAGTCAACTGCGAAACCGACTTCGTAGGCAGCAATGATGACTTCAGAGCACTGGCTGCTCGTATCGCACAGCAGATCATCGCTGTGAATCCGGCTGACGTAGAAGCTCTGCTTGCTTCTGAAATGGACGGCAAGGCTGTCAAAGATCAGGTCACCGAAGCTGTAGCTAAGATCGGCGAAAACATTTCTGTTCGTCGCTTTGTTCGCTATGAAAGTGCAGAAGGCGCTGTCTACAGCTACATCCACGGCGGCGGCAAGATCGGCGTTCTTGTCGAAATGAAGGGCGCAGACGCTGAACTCGGAAAAGATGTCGCTATGCAGGTCGCTGCAGCAAATCCTTTCTACCTCGACCGCACTCAGGTACCGCAGGCTGAAATCGAACACGAAAAAGAAGTTCTGGCTGTCGAAGCGAGAAATGAAGGCAAACCGGAAAAGATCATCGAAAAGATGGTTCTTGGCCGTATCAACAAGTACTACAAGGAAGTCTGCCTCGTAGATCAGGAATTCATTAAAGATGGCGATCTGACCATTGCAAAACTCCTGAAATCCAAGAATGCAGAAGTTGTACGCTTCGCTCGTTTCCAGCTCGGCGAAGGCATCGAAAAGAAACAGGACGATCTGGCTGCTGAAGTCGCTAAACAGCTGAATCAGTAATTTATAAAACAAGAATAAGAGAACATCATCTTTGGTGTTCTCTTATTTTATGGCCTTTTTCAGGGATTGGATGGGAGCCTGGAAGTGAGGAAGTCAGATGTCTAAAGTCTAAAAGCTGTAGTTTCCAAGGCTCATCTCTCAAAATTCCTATGGCAGCTATTTCTGAAATACTATATAATAATATAGATGTATCACTGATTTTTACGGGGGTGTACAATGGCAACAGAAAACAAGAAGTATAAGAGAGTCATGCTGAAATTGTCTGGTGAAGCGATGGCCAGCGACAAAGGATTTGGTATCGATCCGGAGGTCGTATATCGACTGGCCGGCGAGATCAAGGAAGCCAGCGATGCCGGTATTGAGATCGCTGTCGTTGTAGGTGGCGGCAATATCTGGAGAGGTCTCAAGGGCAGCCAGGGTGGGATGGATCGTGCGTCGGCTGACTACATGGGCATGCTCGCGACTGTCATCAATTCCGTCGCTCTGCAGGATGCGCTTGAAAAACTTGGCGTCTCTACACGCGTACAGACAGCCATCGAAATGCAGCAGGTCGCAGAGCCTTACATCCGCCGCCGTGCGATCCGCCATCTTGAAAAGGGCAGAGTCGTGATCTTTGGCGCAGGTACGGGCAATCCTTATTTCACAACAGATACGACGGCAGCTCTCCGCAGTGCAGAAATCGAAGCTGATATCATGCTGATGGCGAAGAAGCAGACCGATGGTGTGTACGATGCAGATCCAAAGTTCCATCCCGAAGCAAAAATGTTCACTCATCTCACCTATGGTGAAGTGCTGCAGAAAGAGCTGGCTGTCATGGACAATACGGCCATTACTCTCTGCATGAATAACGAAATTCCGATCAAAGTATTCAATATCGACGTTCCTGGCAACATTGTCAAGGCCTGCAAGGGAGATACCCTGGGCACATTAATCGAAGGGAAATAATCATGTACGAAGAAGAACTGAAGAAACTGTCTGACAAGATGGATAAATCCATCGTTGCTCTCAAGAATGAATTCACCAGCATCCGTACGGGTCAGGCGAATGCCAGCTTGCTCGATCGCGTATTTGTTGAGTATTACGGCAGCCGTACTCCGATCACTCAGGTCGCTTCTGTGACTGTACCGGAAGCTCGTCTGCTCGTTGTCCAGCCATGGGACAAGGGTCTTCTGAAAGATATCGAAAAAGCCATCCTGCAGTCTGACCTCGGCCTCGTACCGATGAATGATGGCAACCTGATCCGTATGGCCATCCCGCAGCTGACCGAAGACCGCCGCAAGGAGCTCGTCAAGGTTGTCAATAAGAAAGCGGAAGAGGGCAAGGTCGCTATCAGAAATATCCGTCGTGATGGCAATGATTTCCTGAAAAAGGAAGCAAAGAATAGCGATGTTTCCAAGGATGTCATCAAGGAAACTGAAGATAAAGTCCAGAAGCTGACGGACAAGAAAATCAAAGAGCTGGAAGCTGCCACCGAAAAGAAAATTAAAGAGATCATGTCTGTATGAGTGAGGATGTTCTTTTTGCAGGACAGCCTTTTACTGAAAAATTGAGACAGTGTGTAGAGAAATCGTATCCGAGTGGTACGATTTCTTTCACTCATGGGCGGGAAGCGCAGCTCGAAGAGGACGCGCTTTACCTTGTCCGAACCGGAGAAAAGGCTGTTGTCATGCCACGAATGAAGTATAGTGAGAGTGTGGAAAAAGTCGTGAGGCGGCGAGAATAATCTTCTAGTCCCTTTCTTTGGAAGGGGCAGACTCGCGTAGCGAGTCGGGATTGCCTGCCATGTTTGTATAGCAGAAATCGCAGCCCAAACCTCCGCCTCTTCAAGGCACCTTCTCCAGAGGACGGAGGAAGGTTTAAAGGGAAAGGATATATATTTGCGACGAAGCCGCCCCTTCATTCTTCATTCGAGCAGAGCTTTTAAACGTAATTGAAGGGCGGGGCGTCCCATGGGCTATCCCTGAACCTCGAACCCTTAAACTATCTAAACTCTATCCTATTTTGATTATGGGAGATTCCATTTATGTCTGATAAAAAATCATTTCCTGAGCATGTGGCCATCATTCTTGATGGGAATGGCCGCTGGGCGAAAGAAAGAGGAAGAGAGAGAACCTATGGTCATCAGGTTGGCGCGGCGAATGTGAAGACCATCGTACGTGCGGCGGGTCATATGGGAGTGAAAGTGCTGACGCTCTATGCATTCTCCACAGAGAACTGGAAGCGTCCGCCGATCGAAGTCCGTTTCCTGATGAAGCTTTTCAAGAGCTACCTGATCAGTCAGTTGCGTGAGCTGGTGGAGGATAATGTGCAGGTACACATTGTAGGCGAACCGTCAGCATTGTCGGATGATCTTCGCAAGGAGATCGCAGCCTGCGAAAAAGACACAGCGAAGTGTGACGGCATGATCCTGAATGTGGCTATCAACTATGGCGGACGCATGGAGATCGTGCAGGCGGTGCAGCAGATCGCACGCGAAGTGAAGAGTGGCTCTCTTGATGCGGAATCCATTACGGAAGAAACGATTTCTGCCCATCTCTATCCATCGGATGCCCAGGATGTGGATCTGATGATCCGTACGGGCGGAGAGTCGCGCATTTCGAATTTCCTTCTTTGGCAGATCTCTTATGGGGAGCTGTACTTCACGCCTGTCCTGTGGCCGGACTTCACTGAGGAGGAGCTTTCGAAAGCGATCGACTGGTTTACCGGAAGAGACCGTCGCTTCGGCGGGCTCACGGAGGATAAAAAATGAAAGTGCGTGTGATCACAGCGATCATCGGTATCATCGCTGTCCTTGGGCTGGTGTACTTGGGAGGCTGGTTTCTGACGGGAGCCATTTTCCTCGTCTCGCTGCTGGCCCTTCTTGAATATGATAAGATGCTGAAACATTTTGGTGTCCACATCTATCTGAAAGCCACAGCCATTGCCACTGCCGTCATGGTACTGGCATCCGGTTTTTATTCGCTGAAAGCCTTTCTGGCTGCGATTTTTCTTGCCTTTGTACTGCTTCTCTACTTGATTCTGGGCATTAAGAAGGAAAATATGACCGGGCTTATTTATTCTGCTTTCGGTGCCGTCTATTTTGGCGTGGGCTTCGGCAGTCTGACGCTCCTTCGCGGCAGTCATGAGCTGCTCTCGCCGGTGGCAGTTTCCATGGAGCCGGGGATTTTCCTCATTCTTCTCGCACTCATTTGTACCTGGGCGAGTGATTCTTTCGCTTACCTGACGGGAAAGGCCTGCGGTCGTCATAAGATGGCGCCGCATATCAGTCCGAATAAAACGGTCGAAGGTCTTGTCGGCGGCGCAGTCGGCTGCGTCATTCTCGGTGTCCTTGTTTCCTTCTGTGCGGGTTTTGATCTTTTGGAAGGATGCATCCTTTCCGTCATGGCGGCGATCATGGCGCCCATGGGGGATCTCTTCGAGTCCTATGTAAAGCGCGCCTGTGATATCAAAGACTCCGGAAATATTCTACCGGGGCATGGCGGGATGATGGACCGTTTCGACAGCCTTCTTTTCGTTGCTCCGAGCCTCGTCGCGGTGCTGGCGCTGCTGAGATGAATGAGAAATGAAGATGCGGTATTGCGCGCTGGTTATCAATGGGAGACGTAGAGATTGTACGCCCCTCTGGCTTTGATTTCTAAAGTCTTCGAGTCTCACTTCTGCTCCACAGTTTAAACTGTCACTTATATTTCCCCGAAAGGAGTCTTCTATGAAAGAAATCGCTGTATTAGGCAGTACGGGTTCCATCGGAACCCAGACAATGGACGTGATCCGGCTCCATTCGGATCTTTTTCATGCGGCCGTCATTGCTGCGCACAAGAGTATCGATAAATTACAGGAGCAGGCCGCTGAATTTCATCCGCATGCCATCGTCATCACGGATGAGGAAGCGGGGAAGAAATTTCTGGAAACCTATGATGGCGATGCGGATGTGCTGATCGGCGAGGCAGCTCTTTCTGAGGTTGTGAAGCGAGACGATGTCGACCTTGTCCTTGTAGCAGTCGTCGGCATTACAGGACTTCTTCCGACGCTGGAAGCGATTCGCGCGGGGAAGGAGCTGGCTCTTGCAAACAAAGAGACGCTGGTCGCAGGTGGTGCGCTCGTTCTTGAGGAAGCGAAAAAGCATCATACGCTGATCCGTCCGGTGGACAGTGAACATTCTGCCATCTTCCAGAGTATGATCGGGCAGGATCAGAAAGGCATCCATAAAATCCTTCTCACAGCTTCTGGCGGTCCTTTCTGCGGCAGGACAAGAGAAGAGCTCGCACAGGTGACGGTCGCAGATGCCATGAAGCACCCGACATGGAACATGGGGATGAAAGTGACGCTCGACTCTGCGACCATGTTTAACAAAGGGCTTGAGGTCATAGAGGCGCACTGGCTCTTCGGCGTAGACTATCAGGATATTGAAGTCATTGTCCAGCCGCAGAGCCTGATCCACTCGATGGTCGAGTATGTCGATGGCACCATCATGGCACAGATCGGACTGCCGGATATGCGTCTTCCGATCCAGTTCGCTCTGACATATCCGGACCGCCTGCCTTCGCCGTCGCATGCTTTCGTGGACTGGAATGAAATCGCGCAGATCCTGATCGCGAAGCCTGATATGAAAGTCTTCCGTTCGCTGAAGCTGGCTTACGAAGCAGGAGAAATGGGGGGAGACGGCGGCGTCGCTTTCAACGCATCCAATGAAGAGGCCATCCGCGCCTTTATCGCCGGGAAGATTTCCTTCCTTTCCATTTTCGATGTGGTGGAAGATACGCTCTCGCACTGGAGTGCAGAGCCTGTCGTTTCCTATGACAGTGTACTCTCATCGGATCGCAAGGCTCGCGCACTGGCAGATGCATTTATTTCGAGGAAATGCCTATGATTTCATCGATACTGGCTCCGATCTTTGTCTTTGCCGTCGTTGTCATTGTCCATGAGGGCGGGCACTTCCTCATGGCGAAGTGGACGGGGATGAAGGTTATCGAGTTTGCTGTCGGTTTCGGTCCTGTGATCGTTTCGAAGAAATGGGGAGAGACGCTCTATTCCCTTCGTCTCATTCCGCTGGGGGGATTCAATAAGATCGCCGGCATGGATGATCAGAATAAGGATGACCCACGCGCTTTCAACCAGCGCCCGACATGGGCAAAGCTGCTTGTCATCGTAGGGGGCGCGCTCTTCAATGTTCTTCTCGCCCTTTTGATCTTCATCTCCGCCTTCAAGATCGAAGGTTATAATACTTTCCCGAATTTACCCAAAGTTGGTACCGTACTTGCGGGGAGTTCGGCAGAGAAGCAGCATCTTTCGCCCGGAGATACCATTCTTTCCATCGAAGGGAAGGCTATGGTGAAATGGACGGATATTGGAGAAGCCCTGAAAGAGAAGGGCAATCGGGTGGTTTCCATGGAAATCGACCACGAGGGTACGACGAGACAGGTGACGATCATCCCCGAGGTGCAGCCCGATGGTCGTGCCATCATGGGGATCACGCCTTATGTGGAACATCACGAAACCACGATGACAGAGGCCATTGCCATGGGGTTTGGACGCGCCGCCGATCTGCTGCATATGATGACGGCTGGGCTTTATGACATGGTAACGGGCACGGGGCGTGCGGAGGTGTCCGGCCCGATCGGAATCGCTCGCATGTCAGGGGAGGTAGCATCTTACGGGGTCATGCCGCTCTTCATGTTCATCGCCCTTCTCAGTCTGAATCTGGGACTTCTCAATATACTTCCCGTCCCGCTTCTTGATGGCGGACATTTGATCCTTATTCTTTTGGAGGCCATTCTCGGGCGGCAGCTGCCGGAGAAAGCGCTGATTTATATTCAATCGGTCGGGATCGCCATACTGGGTGCGATTTTCTTCTATGCACTCTTCCATGATATCAGCGCGCTGATGTAAGAAAAGCGGGTTCAGAGGGATATGTTCTTATCGTTAGGCTTCTCGCACGACTTTTATTCCAATCGGCGATGATAAGGATAGGACGTTTTTAGGAAGGCAAACCTGACTCTAAACCATATATTCATGTAAACCACTATGAAAAGGAGATTCAAATGGGAAATACCAGACAGGTCGTTGTCGGCGGTGTCAAGATCGGTGGGGGCGCGCCCATTGCGATCCAGTCGATGAGCACGTTCAGCCCGCTCGATACGGACGCTGCTGCCTCGCAGATCGAGGCTCTGCATCAGGCGGGAGCAGATATCATCCGGGTCGCCGTGCCGGATAAAAAAGCGGCAGAAGCTTTGGGCGCGCTCCGTGCGAAAGTGGATGTACCGCTGGTCGCAGACATTCATTTTGACTACCGTCTTGCGCTTACGGCGATGGAGCAGGGGATCGACGCTCTTCGCATCAATCCGGGAAATATCGGTATGCGGGAAAACGTCGTGAAGGTGGTGGATATGGCGAAAGAAAAGCATATCCCCATTCGTATCGGTATCAATGCAGGCTCCCTGCCTGAAGACATCCTTGCAGCACATGGCGGACATCCGACCGCGGAAGGCATGGTGGAGGGCGCACTCTCTCATGTTCGCATCCTTGAAGCGGAAGGATTCTATGATATCGTGATTTCTGTGAAGTCCTCAGATGTCCCGATGATGGTGAAAGCGAACCGTCTTCTTTCGGAAAAAGTGGACTATCCGCTGCACCTCGGTGTGACAGAGGCCGGGACGCTCTACCGCGGGACGATCAAGTCAGCCATCGGGATCGGCAGCCTGCTCTTAGACGGCATTGGCGATACCCTTCGTGTATCTTTGACCGATGATCCGATGAAGGAAGTAAAAGCAGCGAAGGAAATCCTGAGCTCCGTGGGCATGCAGCAGTATGGCCCAGTCCTCATTTCCTGTCCGACATGCGGTCGCACACAGGTGAATCTCATCGAGATGGCCAAAGAGGTGGAGGAGAAGATCTCTCACTTTAAGAAACCCATCAAAGTCGCTGTCATGGGATGCGCCGTGAATGGCCCGGGCGAAGCCAGGGAGGCAGATTTCGGCATCGCTGGCGGCAAAGGCAGTGGCCTCGTCTTCCGCAAAGGAAAGATCCTCCGATCCGTCCCAGAGGACCAGCTCATTGATGCCTTGATGGAAGAGATCAGAGCGTATGAAGAAGAGGAATAAAATCATACAAAAAGCAGCGTGCAGGCGCTGCTTTTTGTATGATGAGATGAGTGACTATGCCCATAGGCATTCATTTTTGTTTTTCACAGGAGCGGTTCATACATTTATGATATAATGTACCGGCGTGTAACAGATTAAAATCTAGCAAGAGTGATGCCTGGAATCTGGGGAGGACGGGTGACTGGGAATCAGCAGCTGGGGATTAAGGAAACGCTGATTAAATCGCAGAGTCGGATTTCATATGGATTTTTATATACATAGCTTCGTCATCATCTTCCTTAAATAGCTCGCTATTCGCGTCAGATGATTCCTTGCTCTGTCTAAAAATCCAAGAATGAAATCTGACAACGATTTAATCAGTGTTTCCTTAGAAAAACGCCGAGAAATCGTATGGCGATTTCTCGGCGTTTTTATGTGGGAGAGAGGAGAAGGTAAAACTATACCTTTATTCTCTTTCTATCCGGAAGGAGGTAGGGGTGGGAATGACGACATCCCTACTCCATTAGATCCCATCATTTCCCATTATTTCCCATATGCCAGCTGGTACAGCTTTTCCAGTGCTTCCGGGGTCTTGACTCCCGGATTCATGAGGAAAAGGTTTGGCTCTAAGAAGTAGACGTGATTCTCCTGTACGGCTTTGAGGTGTGCCCATGCAGGATTGTTTCTCATCGAGTCATCGAGAGATTTGTTGATCTCATCCTGCTTGCCCATGGTGACAATGAAGATGACATCTGGATCGTCAGCGGAAAGCTGCTCTAAGGAGTAGGGAACAGTCTTGCTGTCGAGCTTCAGGTCCTTGTGGGCGGTGATGACGTTATTCATTTTTAGCATGTCCACCATAGAGGCGCAGATGGACTTCGGAGTTTCTGCTGTGACAGATTTCCCTGTAGCGCGAAGGACAGCGACTTTCGCAGGAGTCTTTTCAGCGGCCGCTTTATCCATGACTGTTTTGACACCTTTTTCGTAGGCACCAATCACTTCTTTGGCTTTGTCTGTTTTACCATAGAGTTCACCCATGAATTTCAAAAGCGGCACATTGTCATGGATGCCGTCATACTGGATAAGGACGTAGGGGATCTGGCTCGATTTCAGAAGAGACTCGAGCTTGCTGTTTTGCGTCTTTTCCCCGATGACGAGGTCTGGCTTCATGCCGACCAGAGATTCCATATTGATATTCTGCACATGCCCGATGGTGGGGAGGGATTTCGCCTCTTCCGGGATCGGGCTTGTGGTCTCCGGGCGTGCAATGGAGGTGCCTCCGACTGCATAGGCCATATTGATGAGTGGCGCAGACAATGTGACAATGCGCGAAGGGGCGGCCTTCATGCTGATGGTCTGGTCTTTATAGGTGTAAGAGAGAGCGGAGGAGGAAGCAGGCTGACCGCTGCCGCCGCAGGCAGAAAGGGAAAGGCAGAGGGCAGCCGCTGCGATAGATGCAAGAATTTTTTTCATAAGAAGACTCCTTGGAGATAATGGGGAATAGCGAAAACATACTAAAACGCTCTTACGCCGAGATGACGTAAGAGCGTTTTTTTAATGAAGAGACATCATCTCTGCATTAGTATAGCACATTTCATTATTTCTGCAGAGCTTCGATTGCTTCGGTTGCACGATCTACATACAGGCCGCGAACGTTTGCGTTTTCGCCAAGGCCATGGATATAGGTGTCAACGGTGAAGCCTTCCGCTTTCAGGATGCTCTTATGGGAGTCCGGTTCATCACCAGCCATATCATTGTTTGCATGATCGCCAGCAACCATCATGATCGGCATCAGTGTGACATGTTTGTAGCCCTGTGCTTTCAGCTTCGGGATGACATCTTCCAGATTCGGACGGCCTTCGACAGAGTAAACGAAGACATTGTTCATGCCGAGTTCATGCAGACGATCCTGGATGACGCTGTAGTAAGCGTTGCCCGGATGTGGAGTGCCGTGAGCCATGATCAGGGTAGCGTCCTGTTTACCCATCTTCGGGAACTGGGAGGACAGAGCTTTCAGGAAGTCAACGACCTGATCCGGTTCACCTTCGGTACCCTGGAAGTACATCAGCGGGGTAGCGAGAGAGATCTTCTTGAAATGCGGAACCTGCATCTTGGTGACGACGGAGTCATAGGAATATTCCATGCCTGGGATGACGTCGAGGGAAACGACAGCAACACGGGTGTAGCCTTCATCCTGCAGTTTCTTGAAAGCTTCTTCCGGGGTCATTTTCTGGATGCCTTCATTGGCTTTGACACGGTCGATAATGATATGGGAAGTGTATGCTTCGAATACCGGTACATTCGGATGAGCTTTCTGGATGGCTGCTTCTACAGCATCGATAGTTTTAGCTCTGGTATCGGTGAAGGTGGTACCGAAGGTCATGACGAGGACAGCATCTTTGTTTGGTGCATTCTTCATAGCCGGGTTTTCTGCAGTCCATACACCGACGGTGGAAGCTTCGCGAAGAGCCGGGGTTACATCCTTAACTTCCGGATTCAGTTCATATGCATTGGCGGACATGCCGAAACCAAATACACACAGAGCTGCCATAGATGCAGACAGAACAGTTTTCAGACTTTTTTTCATGAAAAATCACTCCTTTAAAAATTCCCGATTGTCGGGATTCATACAGAGAAGAGGTGAGTCGAGTATTTCCCATGCACTCGATTTCCTTTCTTTCATCTGTATTTCGCATGACCTTAGTTTAGTACAACGTTAAGATAAAGTCAAATGAATTTTACGTTTTTATTGAAAATATTTTCTGAGAATTAGCGCAGGACGCGGAGTATTTTGGAAATCGCTGTTTAGAATTAGGAAGATCATGATGAGATCGCGGTCAGCTCTTTCTTGTTTTCTTATGTCCTCCACCTTGCTTAATGTTGTTATAATAGTATAAAGGTGATAGTAGCTGGCCTTGTGTCGGCTGGTTTTATGGGAATGCGGCTTTTTCTGCCAGAGATCGGATCCGTGTTTCCTGACTAAAGAGAGTGAATCCTATGAAAAAAATTGCTTTTTATGGAAAAGGTGGTATCGGAAAGTCCACGACGGCTTCCAATGTGTCAGCGGCCCTCTCCCTCATGGGGAAGAAGGTCTGTCAGATCGGGTGCGACCCGAAGAATGACTCGACGCGTCTTCTTTTAGGACATATTTGTAAAGAGACCGTGCTGGATCAGGTGCGGAGAAAGGATCCTGATGAGATCTGCAAGGAGGACATCGTACATACAGGATTTCATGATATCATCTGTGTCGAAGCAGGCGGACCTGAGCCGGGGGTGGGCTGCGCGGGACGCGGCATCATCGTCGCACTGCAGCTTCTGGAGAAAATGAAAGCCATCCCTGATATGGATGTAACGCTCTACGATGTCCTCGGGGATGTCGTCTGTGGAGGGTTTTCCATGCCGATCCGTGAAGGATACGCGAAGGAGATCTATATCGTTTCCTCTGGCGAGCTGATGTCTCTCTATGCGGCGAATAACATCGCCAAGGGCATTCGCCGCTTTGCGGCAAGGGGAGAGGTGCGTCTCGCAGGTATCATCGGAAACAGTCGCAATGTGCCCGGCGAAAAGGAACTTCTGACCGAATTCTGCAAGAAGCTGAATACCCGCCTCGTCGCTTTCATTCCGCGGGATAAGATCGTGAATCTGGCGGAGAATCATAAGCAGACGGTGCTATCGTATGCTCCGGAATCTTCGCAGGCAGATGTATATAGAGCTCTTGCGAAGACCATCTGGGAGAACACGGAGCTTTCTATCCCGACTCCGATGACATTTGATGAGCTAGAGAAACTGGCAGGTACCTATGGCACTCAAGACTAAATGGCTTTTGTCGAAATCAAAATCGTGCAGTTGCACGCTGGTCGGCGTCTACCGCTCGCTCGCCTTCTGCCCCGGCGTGGTCGTCATTTTTCATGGCCCGATCGGCTGCGCACATGTGGCTTCCACCATGGATCTGGGATCCGGCTTCCGTGTCATGGCGGACGGAGGAAAGGAAAACCGCGAGACGATCCCGCTCGTGTCTTCTCATCTGCGGGAAAAAGATGGCATTTTCGGTGGGATCGATCGCCTCTCTGAGTGTATTTCCTATGTGATGGATACCTATCACCCGAAGTGCGTATGGATCGTTTCCTCCTGTGTCGCAGGAGTCATCGGAGATGACATTGAGCAGGAAGCGGCAGCGGCAGAAGCCTCTTATGGCATTCCTGTCATTCCCATGCCGTTTGCAGGATTTCTGGGCGGGGAGTATTCTGATGCCTACTATCAGACAACAGAGATGATGATTCGCCGTTTCTTCCGAAAAGAGAAGCGCGTAAAAGGGCGCGTGCTGCTTCTCGGGGATCAGATGGGTCCGGAAGGGCAGTATGTACGTGAAGTGAAGCGGCTGCTCTCCCGTTTCGGCCTTACGGTGAAGTGGCAGTTTCCCGGGTATGTGCCTTTCGAGGAGTGGAAGGACATTCCTTCGGCTGACTTTTCCATCCTTTTGGGAACGGCTGGACAGCCTGGCGGCATGATGAAGATCGCCAAGCTCTTAGAGGATACCTATGATGTGCCGACACTCGGAGACGTATACCCGGTCGGCTGGGAGCAAACGAAGGACTGGATCCGCGCGCTGGCTGATTTCCTCCATGAAAAGGAACGGGGAGAGGAAATCATCAGAGAAGAAGAGGCACGCATCGATCATGCGGCCTCGTCTTTCCTGCCTGTCACGGAGGGAAAGAAAGCAGTCATCGGGATCGGCCGCGGTCCGCGCTGGTATCATCCGCAGGAGACCCTCGCCCGCATCGAGCGCCTGCACCTTGCCTGCTCGGGAGTCGTCTTCTTCGATAATCTGACGGAGGATGACAAAAAGACCCTGCGGGAGGAAATCGCTGCCGTGGGAGACATCCCGATCTATGACAGCGGGGAGGGACAGGCGGTGATGGATGCCTGTGACATCCTCCTTACAACGAATGAGATCTACAATACGAAAGCGCGGCAGCTCTTCATCCCGATGGTGCCATTGACCGGCACGGAGGGGGAGATCGCAGAGCTTCGCGCGATGTATCGGCTGCTGTGCCGCTATGGGAAGAAAGGGGGCGTCGCCTATGTCACGGTCTGAGTGGGAAGTAGCCTGTCACCACGGCAGTACCTGTGCGCTGACGGGATCAGCGGCATTCTTTGACTCTATCCCAGGGAGCTTCACGGTGGTGAATGGCCCGCTCTGGTGCTATTTTTATGCGATGAAATATGTGGATAATGAGAATCCGATGGCGTCCATGCGCTTTTCCTGTACACAGGTGGGCCCGAATTCTCTTGTTTACGGGACGGAGGATGATCTGCGTAAGGGGCTTTCCAGTATAGAGACCTATGCGAAGCCCGAGCGTGTCTTTATCGAGAACAACTGCAGCGTCAGTCTTGTCGGTGACGATGTGCAGGGCATCGCCGACCAGATGGATCTTCCGTGGCCGGTCTATGCGATGGACAGCGGCGGCATGAAGGGGAGCTTTGAGGCGGGGTATTCCGCAGCCTCTCTTCGCATCGAAAAGGAAATGAAAACAAAGGAGAAGATCCCTGTCTCCGTCAATGTGCTTGGGCTCTCTACCGTTCATATGAAGGGACGGGAGGATGCGGAAGAAATCCGGCGGCTGCTCTCTCTCTGCGGCATCCGCGTGATTTCCATGCCGGGCGGCGGAAGCAACTGGGAAGACATCATGGATGCTCCTTCGGCATCTCTCAACATCGTCGTGAGAGATGAACTGGGGCTCTCTCTCGCCAAACAGATGGAGCAGGATTTCGGGACGCCGTATATGTCCTGCGGCCTTCCTTATGGGACGGACGGTACGATGGCCTGGCTTTCGGAAATCATCGAAAAGTTGGGAGCGGGCGAATTGACACGCGCCTCGCATGAGGCGGCGAAGCTGAAAGAATTTTTACTTCGAAAAGGCAATAATCTGGAGTCTCTCTGGGGACCGCTCTGGTTTGATGCCGTCCTCATTTCAGCTCCGCCGTCGGAAGCACTTGGCATCGCTGAAGCGATCCGCAGCGAATGGATCGATACCGCGCGTCTTTGCATCCATGCCCAGTGTGAGACAGAGAAATCAACGTCGGCCGCAGATGCGATCCGTGTCGTCATGAAAAATGAAAAGGAGATCGCCAAAGATTACGAAGACTGGCAGGGAGGACTTGTCCTCTCGTCTTCTCACGAGACGCACCTCTTTCGGCGTATGGGAAGATCATTCACCGGCTTCCATATCGCACTTCCGTCGCATGACGAGGTTCATTTTTCCGATCTCCCGCAGTGTGGCCTTCGCGGGGCAGGGTATCTCTACGAGCAGCTGTGGAATGCGAAGCTGAAAAAGTGATGGGGAAGGATAACAGGTTTCGCTCTTTCTATGGGGTCTTAGAGGGCGAAAAGCATCAGGATCTAGAAATGAGAAATGGCTGCGCGGCGCGAAATAATAGAAGCGCCGCACGATGTTAGCTTTTTGTGAAAAGAATCTCCCTTTTCCCTCCGAAAGGAGATGGCGCGAATCGGAGCACTTTCCGCTGCCACACCCTAAGCACTTGAGATCTTTAGTCACCAGTCGCATCTGATCTCCTGCCGCCTAGCCTTTTGCTCCTGCATTCTCTCTATACGCAGATGGTCAATCATGCTATAATGGGAAAGAATATTATTGCATTTTGCATGGTAAAGGAGCATTTTAATCATGAGCAAAATTTACGTCATCGGACATAAATCCCCAGATACTGACAGCATCGCAGCTGCGATCTCTTATTCCTACCTGAAGCAGCAGCAGGGTGTGGAAGCCGTCGCTGCCAGAGCGGGCGAACCGAATAAGGAAACCCAGTATGCGCTGGACTATTTCAAGGTAGAAGCACCGGAATACCTCGAAAAAGTCGAAGCCGGCACGAAGCTCATCCTCGTCGATCACAATGAATCCAAGCAGTGCGTCGATGGGGCCAAAGATGCCGATGTACTGGAACTCATTGACCATCATCGCATCGGTGACTTTGAAACCACAAATCCGATCTTCATCCTCGTCCGTCCGGTTGGCTGCGTGAATACCGTTATCTGGGGGCTCTACAAGGCCGCTGGGGTAAAGCCTTCTCAGGCTGTCGCCGGCATGATGCTTTCTGCGATCATCTCCGATACCGTTCTCTTCCGTTCCCCAACAACGACCGAAGAAGATAAGGTTGCAGTTAGAGAGCTTGCAGAAATCGCCGGTGTCGACTATGAAAAGTACGGCATGGATATGCTGAAAGCAGGCGCAGACATTTCTGACTACTCGGCGGAAAAACTCGCCGGCAACGATACCAAGGAATTCGAATCCGCTGGTAAGACCTTCAGCTGCGGCCAGATCTCCGTCATGGATCTCGCTCCGATCAATGCGAAGAAGGCGGACATCATGGCCGCTCTGGAAGCCACCAAGGCTGCCAAAGGCTATGCTGCTTCCTACCTCATGGTGACGGATATCCTCGCAGAAGATACCTATCTGTGGTTCACCTCTGGCGCAGAAGAGGCCGCAGAAAAGGTATTCGGCAAAAAAGCAGAAGACGGCGCTGTATATCTGCCGAAAGTCATGTCCCGTAAGAAACAGGTCGCTCCGTTCCTTCTGAAGGCTTACGCTGAATAAGGAGATCGAGTGCATAAAAGCCCATACGACGGAAGTCATATGGGCTTTTCTTAATGAGGGATGAAGGTGTGGTTCGCCCTCCCTCCTTTGGAAGGAGGTGGTTTGCGCTTTCTGCAAGACAAACATATCCTGCTCAAAATCACAGAACCTATAGAACTCGCTGAACCTTATTCCCAAATCCCTGGCTACTATAAAAAGGACGACTCATGAACAACTATTTAGATACATTAAATCCCCGGCAGCGGGAGGCGGTCGAGACGGTGAAGGGGCCTGTGCTCATCATGGCGGGCGCCGGATCCGGCAAGACGAAAGCTCTGACCTGCCGCATCGCATACATGCTTGAGCAGGGGATCTATCCGAATGAAATCCTCGCGATCACCTTCACGAACAAGGCGGCGCAGGAAATGAGAGAACGTGTACACAATCTGGTGGGACCTGCTGCGGACCGCATCTGGATGTATACCTTTCACTCCTTTGGTGCGCGCTTCCTTCGGCGCGAGATTGCTTCTTATCCGCCTTATACGGACAGGTTCACTATTTATGACTCGGATGACTCGAAGACGCTGGTGAAAAACTGCCTGAAGGAGCTGAATCTGGATGATAAGCAGTATCAGCCGAATGCGATGCAGAACCGGATCTCCTCTGCGAAGAACCAGCTGATCGATCCGAAGAAGTACAGAGAGCTGGCAGGAAGCAATTTCTTCAACCAGAAAGCAGCGGATGTATATGAGCTCTATGACAAGCACATGAAGGAGAACAATGCGCTCGACTTCGATGATCTCTTATATATCACGACGAAGTTGCTCTCCATCGAGACCATCCGCAAGCGCTGGCAGGACAGATTCCACTATATCCTGATCGACGAATATCAGGATACGAACCATGCGCAGTACCTGATGGCGAAGTACATCGCAGGAGATACGCAGAATATCTGTGCGGTCGGTGATGCGGACCAGAGCATTTATTCCTGGCGCGGCGCGGACCTACGGAATATCATGGATTTCCAGAAGGACTATCCGAAGGCGAAGCTCATCAAGCTCGAGCAGAACTACCGCTCGACGCAGACGATCCTGGACGCGGCAAATGCGGTGATACAGAACAATCCGGATCGCCCGTCGAAGCGGCTGTGGACAGAGAATAATGCCGGTACGCATCTCAAGCATTACACCGCGATCGATGAACATGCGGAAGCAAATTTCATCATCGAAACGATGCAGAAAGAGCATATGGAAAAGCATCGCCCCTATGGCGATATGGCAGTCCTCTACCGCATGAATGCGCAGTCGCGTGTCATCGAAGAAGCACTCGTCAGACGCGGCATCGGCTATACGATGGTCGGCGGGACACGCTTCTATGACCGTGCGGAAATCCGCGATATACTGGCTTATCTGAAGGTCATCAATAATTTCAAGGATAATATCAGCCTGGCCCGCATCATCAACACACCAAAGCGCGGTATCGGAGGGACGACGGTCGAGAAGCTCCTGGACTATGCGAATGCCGGCGGCATGTCGATGTTTGAGGGCATCATGGGCATTGAGGGCAGTGGGCTTTCTTCTGCTACGCAGCGCAAGCTTACGAATTTCTCTGCGATGATTTTTGATTTCCTGAATGCGTCCACGGAAATGAATGTTTTCGAGCTGATTCAGAAGGTCATGACAGATACGAAGTATCTCGCGCAGCTACAGGAGAGCAAGGATCCGCAGGCGCAGAGCCGTGAGGAAAATCTGGGCGAGCTGCTTTCTGTCGCGAAAGACTTCATCACCGAGCAGCCGGAAGGCGGACTTGCAGAATTCCTTGAAAAAGTCGCTCTCGTAAACGATGTCGACTCCTATGAAGGGGAAGACGACCGTGTCACCCTGATGACCATCCATAGTGCGAAGGGGCTGGAATTCCCGCTCGTCTTCCTGCCGGGCATGGATGAAGGTATTTTTCCGGGTGTCCGTTCCTTCATGGAGCCTGCGGCTCTTGAAGAAGAGCGCCGCCTCTGCTACGTGGCGATCACGCGTGCGAAGGAAGAGCTCTATATGTCCAATGCACACATGCGTACCATGTACGGCAAGATCAATTCGTACATGCCGAGCCGTTTCATCGAGGAAATACCGCCGGATCTCGTGGATAAGGTCATCACGGAGGAAGATCGTGAACGCGTGCATTTCCAGGGAAGAAGCCGCAATGAAAGAGCGAGCCGCTTCGCCCTCTCGGAAGCCGCCTCTCCCGTTAAGAAGCCGAAGGCGGTGAGCGCGCGCTATGACTGGCAGGTCGGTGATACCGCTGTCCATACCATGTGGGGCAAGGGCAAGGTCGTCTCTGTCACGGGCAGCGGGAAAAATATGATCCTGAAAATCGAATTCCCGGGGAATAAGATGCGTTCGCTGATGGTCGCTTTTGCACCGATCACGAAGGAGGAATAAGAGGTCATGAATCCCATGGGGATAGGACTAGTAGGACTCATCGTCCCGAATTCTGTAGCCTTTTTCTAGGGAAACACGGACTTTTCCATTGAAAAAGGGTTTTCCTATATTTCTTTACACGAGGACTTTTTATGGTACCGGAAGACATCAAAGAACAAGCAGAGAAACTAAAAAAAGAACTCCGCCATCACAGCTACCTGTACTATGTGCTGGACCGGCCGGAGATCTCGGATTTTGAATTCGACCATATGTACCGGAAGCTGGTGGATCTGGAAAAAGCATATCCTGAGCTGGTGACACCGGACTCCCCGACGCAGCGTGTCGGCGGAAAAGCGTCCGATGATTTCCGGAAGGTGCGCTTCAGAAAGCCCATGCTCTCGCTGGCGAATGCATTCAATGCGGACGAGCTTCGGGACTTTGACCGCCGCGTGAAGGCAGGGCTTGGCGCAGACCATGTGGAGTACATCACGGAGCTGAAGATCGACGGGCTTTCCATGAATCTCATCTATGAAAACGGCAGTCTCATCCAGGGCCTGACACGAGGGGATGGCCGTGTGGGGGAAGATGTGACGGCGAATGTAAAGACCATTCACACCATCCCTCTCTATATCGAGAATGCGCCGCCCTATCTGGAGGTGCGCGGCGAGGTGTACATGCCGCGGAGCTCCTTCATCGCACTGAATGAAGCGCGCGATGAGGCGGGCATCATGCCCTTTGCGAATTGCCGCAATGCGGCGGCAGGCTCTCTGCGTCAGCTTGATCCCCATGTGACGGCGTCAAGGAATCTGGCCTTTTTTGCCTATGCGCTCGGGGATATCGAAGGCATGGAGATCAAAAGCCAGGAGGAACTGCTGAAGAAGCTTTCCGATTTCCACTTTCAGGTGAATCCGAACTATCGGAAATGGAGCTCCATCGAAGGAGTCATCGAAGGGGTGAATGAGTGGGAAGTAAAGCGACATGACCTGGGCTATGATACCGACGGCATGGTCATCAAGGTGAATGATTTCAGCGAGCAGCGTGCGCTGGGAGCGACCATCAAAGATCCGAAGTGGGCGATGGCTTACAAATATCCGCCGGAAGAAGCCGAAACGCGCATAGAGAAGATCGTCGTCACGATGGGGCGGACAGGCGTGCTGACACCATCGGCCGACCTTACGCCGGTGCATCTTGCGGGGACGACTGTAAAGCGTGCGACGCTGCACAATCTGGACTTCATCCGGGAGAAAGACATCCGTGAGGGAGACTATGTCCTCATCTACAAGGCGGGAGAGATCATTCCGGAGGTCGCAAAGGTTCTGAAGGAGAAGCGAAACGGCACAGAGGTGCCATTCGAAATGCCTGCGGTATGTCCTGTCTGCGGCGGTCCGGTCAATCGCATCGAAGGCGAAGCGGCTTTCCGCTGCACGAATCCCGAATGCGGCGGTGTTGTCCGTGAGAAGCTCATTCACTTTGCTTCGCGTGATGCGATGAATATCGACGGCATGGGACCATCCGTTGTGGACAGCCTGATCGCCTACCATCTCGTGAATGATCCTTCTGATTTCTATACCCTGAAGCAGGAAGATATCGAACAGATCGAGCGTATGGGGGAAAAGAGCGCACAGAATCTCATCGCTGCCATCGCGGACAGCAAGGGGCGTGGCCTTGCAAAGCTCCTCTTCGGACTGGGTGTCCGTTTCCTCGGTGAAAAAGGGGCCGAGCTCATCGCGAAGCGTTACCATACCATGAGCGCGCTCATGGAAGCCGACGCGAGCGATATACAGGAGACGGAAGGCATCGGCAAAGTCATCGCAGGCAGCCTTTTCGACTATCTTCATGACATGAAGCATCTCATGATCATCGACAAGCTTCGCAATGCCGGCGTCTCGATGGAGGAAATCGAAGAAGAACATGCGGGCGGCGCTTTCGAGGGCGAGATGGTCGTACTGACCGGCAAACTTACCCGCATGGGCCGCCGTGAAGCTTCGGATCTCATCAAGCAGCAAGGCGGTGATACCCAGAGCTCTGTCACGAACAAGACCACGCTTGTCGTTGCCGGAGAGGATGCCGGCAGTAAGCTGAAAAAAGCCAAAGCCAAAGGCATCCCTGTCATCGATGAAGACGAATTTCTAAAACGAGCAGGACGGTAAAACAAGGGAAACGCTGATTAAATCGCAGAGTCAGATTCTACAAGAATTTTTATACATAGCTTCGTCATAACCTTCCTTAAATAGCTCGAAATGAGGCAGCACTCTTCCGCGCCCCTCCTGTGAAGGCGGCAGGGAAGGGCGTTGCGCCGTTTATCTGTCATGTCTTTATATGTATTTATCTATAAAAAGGAGAATCATCATGAGCAACACGAACAAAAAAGTCAAAGTCCACTACGAAGGTACCTTTAACGACGGCACCAAGTTTGATTCCTCGTATGACAGAGGAGATCCGATCGAATTCCTCTGCGGTGCTGGCCAGATGATCAAAGGCTTCGATGAAGCGGTCAAGGATATGGCAGTCGGAGAGATCAAGAATATCCACCTGATGCCGGAGGAAGCCTACGGCATGCCGGATCCGGACAACATCCTGACCATCGAGCAGAAGCAGATGCCGGGATCCGAAGAGCTGGAAGTCGGAGAAAAAGTGTACCTTTCCGGCCCGATGGGACAGCGTTTCCCTGTCAAGGTCACTGCCAAGACCGATACGACCATCACTTTTGATGCGAATCATGAAATGGCAGGCAAGGAGCTGAATTTCAAGATCGAGCTCGTTTCTGTCGGTTGATTTTTCTATGCAAAAAAAGCCAGTGGGTGTGAATACTTTTCACACCCACTGGCTTTTTGATTGTCTGCGATTGAATCAGCGTTTCCCTAGATCTTGACCGCTTTTCTGGCGGATCACTCTTTGACGGCAGGGAGCTTCAGCTTGCTTCCCGGCGTCAGTATGCATGCATCGCCCAGATGATTCAGCTGCTGCACCTCGTAGATGTATTTTCGTACATCCATCCGATTATCGACTTTCCTTGTTGCTATATCCCAGAGTGTATCATTGTCTTGTACAGTCACGATCTCATACGTCTCTTCGCCGGCCATGCTGTCTGCATTGACATTCCAGCCACATAAAAGAATGGCTGCGATCAGAATCATTATGGCTTTTCTCATGGACATCAATCCTCCATTCCATCGGTCTTTTCGTCGCTCTCATCTCTGAAATTATATTACTTCATGAAAAAGAGGCGAACAAGAGAACACCAGATTAGAAATTCGGGGAGCAAATATTTGGGGGTTCATACTAGAGCCATCGGAAGAAGACGACGGGCGTCGGGATATGGATACCGTTTCCTTTTTCTCTGTATTCCCACTCGGCGTGTCCTGCCATGTGAAAATTCCCACTGGTATGCTGTCTGTGCGGAAAAGCCGCTATGATTTTCCCACTTGGGTATCCATACAAATTGACTATATCTCTGCAAAATGCTAGTATAATTACAAATCTTGTTTCACACGCTCTCCTCGTCTTTTGATGCGGAGAGCGGATTTCTAGGAAGGCACGGCCCCTCATCGCTCTGTGCCTTCCAAGGGGAATACGATCGGATCAATGCCGATCGCGATCGGCATTCCCTGGATAAGACAGGCAGGGTATGATATTTACTTACGGGGAATCAAAAGTCGGTCTGGTGCGGAAGGTCAATGAGGATGCGATCTCGCTCTCTGTACCAGATGTATATCTTCTGGCCGATGGCATGGGCGGTTATGATGGCGGACAGCTTGCTAGCCGTCTTGCTGTTTCTGCCGCAGAGGATTTTTTCCGGAGAAAATGCGAAGAACCGGTATCGGAAGCGCTCATGAAAGAAGCCGTACTGGCGGCGAATGATGCGATCCTCTCCGAAAAGACGAAGACGCCAGCACTCTCTTCGATGGGGACGACGATGGTCGTGTGCGCCTTTTCGGAGGGACAGGTCTTCTGGGCGCATGTGGGAGACAGCCGCCTTTATGTCTGGCAGGATGGCAGTCTCTCCCAGGTGACGGTGGATCACTCCTTCGTGATGCAGCTGGTAGCAGAAGGTAAGATCTCTAAAGAGGAAATGCGTCTGCATCCAAGAAAGAATGAGATCACGCGTGCGGTCGGTATCGAGCGGCCGCTTTCCGTGGATACGGGGTGCTTTCCGGTGAGTAAGGGGACGCTGCTCCTCCTCTGCAGCGACGGTCTTTCCGGCATGGTCGAGGATGATACCCTCTCTCGTGTGATCGGAGAGAGCCCCCGTAAAGAACAGACGGACATAGACGCGCTGGGCCATAGGCTGATGGAGCTTGTCTATGCCGCCGGTGCAAGGGATAATGTGTCGGTCATTCTGGCACTTTTTGAATGAGAACTGAGGAACGGATGCAAAGCGGCCGTGCTTTTTCTGGGCTGCTCCCTTCAGGGAAATACTGATCCCACAGTGGAATCGGCGATTTCTCAGATTTCCGTGACCAATAACAATAAGCAAGAGACGGAGCAAACAATGATAGGAAAGATTCTTGACGAACGATATGAGCTGATCAAAAAGATCGGCTCCGGCGGTATGGCTGATGTCTATATGGCCAAGGACATCCTTTTGGATCGTGTCGTAGCGGTGAAGATCCTGCACGGCAATTTTGCAGAAGACGAAGACTTCGTCCTGCGTTTCCGCCATGAAGCACAGTCCGCAGGCAAGCTCACGCATCCGAATATCGTCGGCATCTATGATGTCGGCTGTGATGGCGATATCCACTATATCGTCATGGAGTACGTGGAAGGGCAGACCCTGAAGCAGTACATCCAGTCACATCCGAGCATTCCGATCGATACGGCAGTCCGTATCGCGATCGATATCGGAAATGCGCTCGAAGAAGCGCATGATAATGGCATCATCCACTGTGATATCAAGCCGCACAATATCCTTCTCACGGGAGATGGCAAGGTGAAGGTCACTGACTTCGGCATCGCACGCGCCATCAATTCTTCGACCGTCATCGACAAGCAGTCCATCTTAGGCTCGGTACACTACCTCTCTCCGGAGCAGGCGGCCGGAGATAAGATCACGGAAAAGACGGATATTTACTCTCTTGGTATCGTGCTCTATGAAATGCTGACACATCATCTGCCCTTCGAAGGGGAAACCGCTGTCTCCATCGCGCTCAAGCATATGCAGGGGGATGTGCCGCGTCCGACGAAGTACAATCCGGCGATCTCTCCCATGCTCGAAGAGTGCCTTCTGACGGCGCTGCAGAAAGACCCGAATAAACGCTATGATACGGTGGGGGATTTTATTTCCGAGCTGAAAATCGCACAGGGCTTCACCACGACCATCTACAAGCCGGCTTCGCATGACTTTACAGCGATGACGCGCCCGATCCACAAGGCGGAACGGAAGCCGAAAAAAATATCCAAAGAAAGCAAGATCCTGAACTACATCGGCAACATGCCGCAGAAATACATCTGGATCAGCATGGCGCTCCTTTTCGTTTGCTGCTTTGCATGGGCCTTCTTCTCCTTTGGCAGCTTCTGGAGCAGCCAGAATGTCACCGTGCCCAATGTCGTAGGCAAGCCGGTCGAGGTCGCACAGACGACGCTCAAGAAGCTCGATCTCAAGGTATCTGTTGATGAGATCGCCAGTGATGACGTCCCTGCGGGGGAGGTCATTTCCCAGACGCCGATCGCAGGGACAAATGTCAAGGCAAAGCGCATCATCCACCTTACGGTCAGCAAGGGCGGTTCTACGATGCTGATCCCTGATCTCAAGGGACTCACTCTTTCTCAGGCAAAGGAGCGTCTCGATAAGCTCGGACTCACGATCGGAGCTGTCGAAAATGGCAATGATCCTGATAAGCCGTCGGAGATCATCATTTCCCAGAGTCCGGAACCGGGCAGCAAGACGACGAAGGGGACGCGTGTCAATATCGTCATCAATATGAAGCAGAAGGTCAGCATTCCAAGTGTCGTCGGCATGACGCTTTCGGATGCGAAGAATACACTTTCTTCTCTGAAATTGGCTGTCGGCACCATCACATCGAGCGATGGCAGCTCGATCGATGATGCGAGTGCGGTGGTCGTCTCGCAGGATCCGGCGGCTGGTGAGACAAAGTCTGATACGGTCGTGAACCTTACTGTCGCCGCCAAGCAGAAGGCGAAGAAGAACGGGACGGTGAATATTTCCATCCCGAAAGGCGGAAATCCGCGGCAGGTCGACATCCTTGTGACCGATGACAATGGCCGCCATACGGTATACAGCGCAAAGGCAAATCCGGGGAGCACCGTCACCAAGGATGTCTCCGGCAGCGGCAGTGTGCGTGTACAGGTCATCATCGACGGCTCCGTCGTACAGGACAGGGAGCTCTGATGAAAGGAATCATTCTTAAGAACCAAAACGGCTATTTCTCGATCACGGGAGAGGGGGAGCAGCTCACTCTTTGCCGTTCGAGGGGAAGGCTGAAACGGAAAACCGATATCCTCGTAGGGGACGCTGTCGAATATGAGACAGGGCTAGGCAGCGAAGGCGTCATCACAAAGGTGTATCCCCGAAAAAATGCCCTGCATCGTCCGCCCGTCGCAAACGTCGATCAGCTCGTCTTGGTGAGTGCCATCCGCACGCCGGATCTCTCGCTTGGCATCTTAGACAAAATGATTCTCATGGCAGAAAATGAGGACATCGAGCCGCTGCTCGTGATCAATAAATGCGATCTGGCTAGGGACGCCGCCAAAGAGGTGCAGGCTCTTTATGAAAAGGCGGGCTATACCTGCATCCTGACATCGCTGGTGACCGGTGAGGGGCTTGAGACGCTCAAGGCTGCCTTTCAGGGCCCCATCATTGCCTTCTCAGGGCCTTCGGGCGTCGGGAAATCCAGTCTGCTGAATCACTTCCTGGCCCGTCCCCATTTCGAGGCAGGTGCTGTCAGCCGGCACACCGGCCGCGGCCGCACTACGACCCGTCACGCCGAGCTCGTACGGACTGAGAAAGGCCATTTTCTGATGGATACCCCGGGCTATACGCTTCTCGATGTGCTTCATGTCAAAGCGGACGATCTTGCTTATCTCTACCGTGAATTTCGTCCTTTTCTCGGAAAATGCCGTTTCCGCGATTGTATGCATGCGAAGGAACCGGACTGTGCCGTCCGGGACGCCGTCACACGCGGCGATATCCAGGAAAAACGGTATCTGTCCTATCTCCATCTGTTAGAAGAAATCAAAGAATCTGAAGCGAGGAGGTTTTTATGAAAATCGCACCATCTCTTTTATCCGCTGATTTTGCCAATCTTGCATCCGAACTGAAGGATATCGAAAAGGCCGGCGCCGATCTTGTCCATCTGGACGTTATGGACGGTCATTTCGTGCCGAATCTGACCTTCGGATGCCCCATCATCAAAGCGCTCCGAAAGCATACGACACTTCCCTTCGATGTGCATCTCATGACCGAGCATCCGGAAGTCTACTTCGATGATCTTTCCAAGGCGGGTGCAGTGATGGTCTCCTTCCATGCGGAAGCGGCCGTCCACCATGACCGCCTCGTCCATGCCATTCAGGAAAAGGGGATGAAGGCCGGCATCGCGCTGAATCCGGGGACGCCGCTCTCTATGATCGAAGAGCTGCTGCCTATTCTGGACTTTGTCCTCATCATGTCTGTCAATCCCGGCTTTGGCGGACAGAAATTCATTTCCTACTCACTCGATAAGATCCGCAGATTGAAGGACATGGCGAAGGCCATGCATCGGGATGAGCTCGATATCGAAGTCGATGGCGGTGTCACACCGGATAATATCCTCGCACTCGAAGAAGCCGGTGTCACTATTTCTGTCGCAGGCTCATCCGTCTTCGGAAAGCCGGACCGCAAAGCAGCGATCGAGGCTTTAAAGAAACGCTGATCGTGGATTTCTCTTCCGAGAGACCGTATAAGGAGGAAGTCGAAGAAAGGGCTTCCTCCGTTTTTTTCAGGGAGGTGATGGTATGTCTTTCGAGCCTTTCCATCTTATTTTTTTCCTGATCTGGGGGTTCTTTCTCTATAAGGCACTCTTTCGAAGGCGAAAGAGGCCGCCGGTGAATATGCCGCCGGATATCCCGCATGAGGGAAAAAGCGTGCCACCTTCTGCTGCTGATACGGATGGCGAGTATGACTACCAAGCGCTTCGCAAGAAGATCCTCACCACCTGGGGCAAGCAGGAAGAGGGAAAAGAGCTGGATCTGCCGGACGAAATGGAAAAGCCGGTCTATCATGAAAAACCTTTACCCAAGCCCCCTCTTTCTGCTACAATAAAGAAGAAGAAAGTGACGGAAGCGAAGGATCTCTCGATGCAGGAAAGAGCACGCCTGGAACAAATGCAGGCCTATGTCAGAGAGAAACCGGTGCCGGTGAAAGAGAAGTGTGAACATCGAGAAGGGACGCTTCCGGCGGAAGAAAAGTCCGTGCCTTCTGCCAGAGAATGGACGGAAAAGGATGCCAGAGAATGGGTGCGCTATGATGCGATCTTCGGATCTCCTCGATTGAGGTCGCCATGGCAGCCGATCGGAAGGCGATGAGTTTGCATTTTGTCCTTTGTTTCGGTACAATTAGACGTATGGTGATAAAAGAATAGGTTTTAGAAGGAAGGTGAGACGATGGATAGGTTTAATGAAGAGATTTACGGGAAAGTACTGTGGGAATGTTATCGATCGAAAGTTTACATCGTCACGCTTTCACTGATGTATGTGTTGCTCGGAGCCGCTGCAGTGATCTGGGCGATGAATGAGGATCAATTCCTTTTCTACGTTCTGGCGGTGGCCGTGATCTTCTTCTGCCTGTGGCGGATCAACCGCGTGCACCATCCGGTCGCGCTCATTTGCGAAAAGAAGTTGCTCGTGGCAGTTCCCTGGTCCTTTTTCACGTTTGACTACTACATCACGTTTCGTGCGCTTTACATGCCGGTGGCGTACAAGGATGTGGCAGGCGTCTCAAGCCGGTGGAATCATTTGTATATCGGCGGCAGAGAAGAGGGCGGACTTGTCTCTCTTCCTGTACAGCTCGCCTATGTTTCCAGAGATGGCAAGTATGATTTCCAGAACTGGGTCGAAAGCAAACAGTGTGAATAAGAAAAAGAGCCGGCCCTCCGGCTCTTTTTTGTTGATTTTTTTGACATTAGATACCGATGCACCGAACATTTTCGTAAAATCTCATAGTGACTGCAAGTCTAACTAGACCTTGCATTAAATCGAGGAA
>OCPX01000152.1_pt1 | contig 74030 bp, 55 predicted proteins | sample 1538771 | NCBI WGS metagenome assembly OCPX01 (sample SAMN04571725, study PRJEB22368) | human gut metagenome | biome: human gut; material: stool | host: Homo sapiens | place: Luxembourg | collected 2012-11-01 | reverse complement strand
GGGGCGGCTGCATGGTCGTGCCTGGTGCGGTCGTTTCGCCGGGTCATACTAAGCGTCTGAGTCTTCTGCCGTGCAGGGCGCCCCATAACTCGCCATGTACGCTGATGCGTACCTGGCTCAGACAGATGGGGCTTACTCTGCGGCTTGTGGCCGCAGAGTACCTTCCCGTCAGAAGCCTCAGGCGCTAAGTATGACCAGCGGCTTACTCCGACGCACCGGGTCCCGACCATGCAGCCGCCCCTCCGGCAGTCCGTCCTGTGCGTTGGAGAGAAACAAAAAGGATGCACTACAAAGAAATTCTGGAATCGTACTAAGTCCGTCCTGTACGTTGGAGAGAAATAAAGAAAGCACCAAGGTTGTGATAAATGGGCTGATCTGAGTCCGTCCTGTGCGTTGGAGAGAAATAAAAAGGATGCACTACAAAGAAATTCTGGAATCGTACTAAGTCCGTTCTGTGTGTTGGAGAGAAATAAAGGGGGTAAGAAATTTCCAGTGCAAAAAATATAGCGCGGGTGGGGTGTGCATGCTATAATGATTAGGATTATAGTGCTGGCGTCTGGTTTGGGGCGGCGGTGGTTGGGTTTTTGTTTGAATGGGAGGTCTGGATATGGCGGAGTCTATGAAGGATTTTGAGAGGGAGCTGGAGGCTTCTTTTAAGAGGATCGATGAGGGTGATATTATCTCAGGGACTGTTGTGAGTGTGGATGAGTCGGGGGTTGTTCTTGACCTTAAGTTTTATGCTGAGGGTTTTATTCCGGTGGAGGAGTTTTCCCGGGTGCCGGGGTTTAATATTAAAGAGGCTGTTCAGCCGGGGGATGAGGTTCAGGCGATGGTTCTTCGCAGGGATGATGGTCAGGGGAATATTCTTCTTTCCAGAGCGGATGCTGTGGATGTGCTTGCCTGGGACAGGCTGAAGGAGCTTCAGGATTCGGGTGAGGTGCTGGATGTTGTTGTGAAGGGGATCGTTAACGGGGGTGCCATTGCTTATGTTGAGGGTGTCCGTGGTTTTATTCCGGCGTCGAGGCTTGCTTTGGAGTTTGTTGAGGATACTGAGGTGTTTCTGAATAAGCCGATCCAGGTGCGGGTGATCGAGGTTGATAAGGCGAAGAAGAGGCTGGTGCTTTCGGCGAGGGAGATTCTTCGTGAGAGGGCTGAGGTGGAGAAACGGAATAAGATTTCCAATATCCAGGTTGGCTTTGTGACTGAGGGTACGGTTGAGAGTTTGCAGCCGTATGGTGCTTTTGTGGAGCTTGGGAACAGGGTTTCCGGGCTGGTGCATATTTCTCAGATCTGTGAGAAGAGGATACGGAAGCCTTCTGAGGTTTTGAGTGTTGGGGATAAGGTTAAGGTGAAGGTTATCGCGATCAAGGATGGTAAGCTGAGCCTGAGTATTAAAGAGGCATCGGATCTGATGGCTAAGGAGGTTGAGGAGGAGTCTTTTGAGCTTCCGGAGTCGGGGGAAGAGGCTACTACTTCCCTGGGTGCTTTGTTTGCAAATATTAAATTATGATTATTTTGGATGAAAAAGGATGGATGTGTATGAAAAAACCGGAGAGAATATTTGTAATCGGACATAAGAATCCGGATACGGATTCCATCTGTTCGGCTATTGCTTATGCGGATATTAAAAACAGAACTACGCAGAATAAAAAATATATCCCGAAGAGAGCGGGGCAGATCAATGAGGAGACCAGGTATGTGCTGAACCGTTTTGGCGTACAGCCGCCGGCTTATCTGGGAAATATCGGTACGCAGGTCAAGGATATGGATATCCGGACCAGTCCGCAGGCGGATAAGAATATGTCGCTGAAGAATACCTGGGATCTGATGCAGGAGAACGGGATCGTTTCTCTTCCGATCCGGGATAAGGATGGGTGTCTGGAGGGGCTTGTGACGATTGGTGATATCGCAAAGACCTATATGGATACTACAGACAGTTATCTTCTTTCCAATGCGAGGACGCAGTATCAGAGAATTGCCGAGACTGTTGGCGGTGAAGTGGTGGAAGGTAACGGACACGGATATTTTGTGAAGGGGCGTGTGCTTGTCGGTACTGCCAACCCGAAGATGCTGGAGGGCTACGTTGAGGAGAATGATATGATCATCATGGGTGACCGTGAGGAGGATCATCTTCAGGCAATCAGCCAGAATGTAAGCTGTATCATCGTGGGGCTGAATATCGTGGTTTCCGAGAAGGTTGTAAAGCTTGCTCATGAGAAGAATATCGTGATCATCCGGTCTCCGTATGATACGTTTAATATTGCGCGTCTGATCAATCAGAGTATTCCGGTCAGCTTTGTTATGAAGCGGGATAACATGGTTACGTTTAATACCGAGGATTTTACGGATGATATCCAGGATGTTATGATCAAAAACCGTCACAGGGCGTTTCCAGTGATCAATCCTCATGGTAAGTGTATCGGTACGATCTCCAGACGTAATTTTCTGGATATGCATAAAAAGAAAGTGGTTCTTGTGGATCATAATGAGGTGGATCAGGCTGTTGATAATATCGAGAAGGCGGAGATCCTTGAGATCATCGATCATCATAAGCTGGGTACCTTGCAGACCATGACGCCGGTTGCTTTTCGTAATGAGCCGGTGGGATGTACGGGCACGATCCTTTATGAGATCTACGGAGAGCAGAGACTGGAGATCCCGGAAAAGATCGCGGGGCTTCTCTGTGCGGCTATTATTTCGGATACATTGATGTTCCGTTCACCGACCTGTACGCAGACGGATAAGATCGCTGCCAGTGCTCTTGCGCTGATCGCGGGGATCAAGATCGAGGAGTTTGCCCGAGAGATGTTTTCTGCGGGAAGTAATCTGAAGGATAAGTCTCCGGAGGAGATTTTTTATCAGGATTACAAGAAGTTTATCGGTGAGGGTAATGTTTCCTTTGGTGTGGGTCAGATCAGTTCCATGGACAGCGAGGAGCTTAAGGAGATCAAGGAGAAGCTGATGCCGTTTATGGTGAGTGAGTGTGGCCGTCATGATATCACGAGAGTTTATTTTATGCTGACGAATATCCTGGAGGAGTCTACAGAGCTTCTGTTTTACGGGGAGGGCAGCCAGCAGATGGCGGAGATCGCTTTTGAGCGGAAACCGGATGGAGATACTTTCAGTCTGCCGGGTGTGGTTTCCAGAAAGAAGCAGCTGATCCCGGCTATGATGGAGGCTGCTCAGCTGATGAACAGCGATTATGCGTAAGAGGTGACGGAAAATGGCGAAACAGTTATGGAAGCCGGGGAACATGATCTATCCACTGCCGGCTGTAATGGTGAGTGTTACCGATGGTGAGGGTAACGATAATATCATAACGGTTGCGTGGACGGGTACGGTGTGTACCAATCCGGCGATGGCTTATATTTCTGTCCGACCTTCCCGTTATTCCTATGATATGATCCGGAAAACGGGTGAATTTGTGATCAATCTGACAACGGAGAAGCTGGCGTTTGCAACGGATTTCTGCGGGGTCCGTTCGGGACGTGATGTGGACAAGTTCCGGAAGCTGAACCTTACGAAAGAGAAAGCGCAGTTTGTTTCTGCACCGATGATCGGGGAGGCTCCGGTTTCGATCGAGTGCAGGGTGCGTGAGGTGAAGGAGCTGGGGTCTCATGATATGTTTCTTGCTGATGTGCTTGCGGTCCATGCGGATGAAGCTTATATGGATAAAAACAACAGGTTTCGTCTCAATGATGCGGGTCTTCTGGTTTATTCCCATGGGGAGTATCTGGCGGGTGGCCGGAAGGTGGGAACCTTCGGCTACAGCGTAAAAAAGAAGCAGCAGAAGAAGCAGCAGAAGTTGGATAAGAAATCAGACAGGGAATCAGAGATGGCAGAGATGGCGGGGAAGTTGAAGACGTCAGGAAAGCCAGGGACGTCAGGGAAGTTGAAGGTGTCAGGAAAGCCAGGGATGTCAGGGAAATTAAAGACGTCGGGAAAGGCAGGGAGAGAGAAACGGTAGGTTCTGCGGAGCCGTAACGTTTGTTGAGATTTGGCAGCTGTTATGCTAAAATGAAAGGATACAGTATGAATAATATTACACTGATAGGGATGCCTGGTGCGGGGAAGAGCAGCATCGGTGTCGTACTTGCGAAGGTACTTGGTTACCAGTTTATTGACTCAGATCTTCTGATCCAGAAGGCGGAGAAGAGGACTTTGAGTAAGATCATCGAGGATGAGGGTACGGAGGGCTTCAAGGCAATCGAGAATCGTGTGAATGCTTCGATCCAGGTGGAGAATACGGTGATCGCTACCGGTGGAAGTGTGGTTTACTGCGATGAGGCTATGCAGCATCTGAGGTCTGAGGGTGTTGTGGTGTATCTTAAGATCTCGCTGGAGCTTCTTTCCAGGCGTCTTGGTAATCTTAAGGGGCGTGGTGTTGTGCTCAAGGAGGGGCAGACGCTGGCGAGTCTTTATGATGAGCGTGTTCCTTTGTATGAGAAATATGCGGACATTGTGGTGGATGAAGAGGATAAGGATCTGGAGGGGAGTCTCCAGGTTGTGCTTGAGGCACTGAAGAACAGGGGAGATAAGGCGTAACTGTTGGCTTGTGGAAACGGTTTGCTGGAGTGTTTCGGGTCATGGGTTGTGACAGGTTTTCGTCATAAATTGTTTACAAATCTGAAATATGTGTTATAATATACAACTGACCTAAAAAACGGTATTGCGGAACGTTTGTTCCTGCAGTAAATTCAGAGAAAGTTTCTGCTCATAGAGGAGTAAATAATAGAGGTGTGTTATGGAACAGTATGTGATTAAAGGCGGCAATCCTCTGGTTGGAGAAGTGGATATTGCGGGTGCGAAGAATGCGGCGCTTGCGATATTGTCAGCAGCCATTATGACTGATGAAACTATATTGATCGAGAATCTGCCAGATGTTAGGGACATCAATGTTCTGCTTGAGGCGATCTCCGAGATCGGGGCTCAGGTTGAGCGTATTGATAAGTCTACTGTAAAGATCAACGGTTCTACTATCGGCAATCTCAGCGTGGATTATGAGTTTATCAAGAAGATCCGTGCTTCTTATTATCTTCTGGGTGCTTTGCTTGGTAAGTATAAGCATGCGGAGGTTCCGCTTCCGGGTGGATGTAATATCGGCAGCAGGCCGATCGACCAGCATTTGAAGGGTTTTCGTGCTCTTGGTGCGGATGTTGATATCTGTCATGGTGCTATTGTTGCCAAGGCGGAGAATCTGCATGGCAGCCATATTTTCCTGGATGTGGTTTCTGTTGGTGCTACTATTAATATTATGATGGCTGCTTCTATGGCGACTGGTCGTACGATCATTGAGAATGCTGCGAGGGAGCCGCATGTTGTTGATGTGGCGAATTTCCTGAACAGTATGGGGGCGAATATTAAGGGTGCCGGTACGGATGTGATCCGTATCCGTGGTGTTGAGACGCTTCATCGTACGGAGTATTCGATCATTCCGGACCAGATCGAGGCTGGTACGTTTATGTTTGCTGCTGCGGCTACTCGTGGTGATGTTACTGTTCGTAATGTTATTCCTAAGCATCTTGAGGCTACTACGGCTAAGCTTGAGGAGATCGGGTGTGAGGTTGAGGAGTTTGATGATGCGGTTCGTGTCCGTGCGCCGCATGTGCTTCATCGTACGCATGTGAAGACGTTGCCTTATCCTGGTTATCCTACGGATATGCAGCCGCAGATCGCGGTTACTTTGGCTTTGGCTGAGGGTACGAGTATTGTTACTGAGAGTATTTTTGAGAACCGGTTTAAGTATGCGGATGAGCTTTCCCGGATGGGTGCCAATATTAAGGTGGAGGGGAACTCTGCTATTATTGATGGTGTGAGGAAGCTTACGGGGGCGCGTGTGAGTGCGCCGGATCTTCGTGCGGGGGCTGCGCTTGTTATTGCGGGGCTGGCTGCTGAGGGTGTTACGGTTGTTGATGATATTGTTTATATCCAGCGTGGGTATGAGAATTTTGAGGAGAAGCTCAGGAGTCTTGGGGCTGAGATTGAGAGGGTTTCCAGTGAGAAGGAGATTCAGAAGTTTCGGCTGCGTGTTGGGTGATGGTTGGTGACAACTGGTAACGATTGATGATAATTGGATATTTGAGTTTTGGGAGAGTTCCTGGGTGTTTGGACCTGGGGGCTCTTTTTTTGTGTGGGGGAGGGAGGGACGAATGGAGGGACGAACGGACAGTCTGCCAGCGGGGCGGCTGCATGGTCGTGCCTGGTGCGGTCGTTTCGCCGGGTCATACTAAGCGTCTGAGTCTTCTGCCGTGCAGGGCGCCCCATAACTCGCCATGTACGCTGATGCGTACCTGGCTCAGACAGATGGGGCTTACTCTGCGGCTTGTGGCCGCAGAGTACCTTCACATCAGAAGCCTCAGGCGCCAAGTATGACCAGCGGCTTACTCCGACGCACCGGGGCCCGACCATGCAGCCGCCCCGCTGGCAGTCTGTCCGTTCTGTTTTTTGGGGGTGTGAGGGAGTGGTGGTTTGCCGGAAGGGGATGAGCCATCAGCGCTGCGCTGGATGGCTGCAAAGGCTGAGTTTCCTTGTGGTTTGCCGGGAGGTGGTGTGGCATCGGCGCTGCGCTAGATGTGTTGTGGGGTGAGTTGGCATCGGCGCTGTGGTGGATGCAATGGGATGTGGTATTGGTGGTGTGGGGATTGGCGGTTTTTGTCGAAGGGTTTTTGTTGACTTTTGCTGGTGGGGTGGTTATACTGAAAGTACATATCTGGGAACATTCTGGGCCGTTCGGCTATCTGATCCCCATATGGTTGGTTGTATAAATATGGCGGAGAGGAGCCGGTTGGTTGTGTGAGGTTTTTTCTTTTGCCATCATAGTGAAAGGAGGAAGCTTATGCAGAGGAAGCGGCTTGAGGATATGAATCTTCTGGATGATTTTTTGTTTAACGCGGTGATGACGTTTCCTGGTATTGGTGAGCGGTTTTGCAGGTTGCTGCTGCAGGTGGTGCTGGGGCGTGAGATCGGGAGGCTGCGGGTTGTTGCGCAGAGGGCTTTTGGTGGCCGGGATGAGGGTTTTCGCGGGGCGCGGCTTGATGTTCTGGCTGAGGAGGAGCTGATGGATGTTTTGGCGGATCCTTCTGTTTTTGATATTGAGCCGGATAATAATGGTGATGTTGTGAGTATGAAGGATCTGCCGAAGCGGGTGAGGTTTTATCATGCGATCATTGACAGCCGGTGTTTGAAGAAGGGTGAGGGTTTCGGGAAGCTTAAGAGGGTTTTTGTTATTTTTGTCTGTTCGTATGATCCGTTTGATCGGGGTAGGATGGTGTATACGATCCGGAATATGTGTGAGGAGATTCCGGAGATGGAGTATGATGATGGGCTGAGGACGGTTTTTCTGAATACGAAGGGAGATGGTGCGGGTGTGCCTGAGGAGCTGGTGGCGCTGCTTCGGTTTTTGGAGGATACCAGAGAGGTGAATGCGGTAAATGATGTTTTGAGGGAGTTGCTGGAGATGGTCAGGGTTGTTAAAGAGGATGGAAAGGTTACGGTGGCGTATATGAAGAGTTTTGAGATTGAGCAGATGTGGATTAATAAGGGGATTGAACAGGGGATCAGTCAAGGAATCGCCCAAGGGATTGAACAGGGAATTAGCCAAGGAATTAGCCAAGGAATCAGCCAGGGAATCACTCAAGGGATTGAACAGGGGCGGAGTGAAGAGAGGGTGAATACGTTGAGGGAGAAGGCGCGTGCGGATCGGCTGGAGAGGGAGCTGAGGAAGCTGCGGAAGCTGCAGGGGAGATGATGTTGTTTGGTTTTGGGAGAGTTTCTGGGTGTTTGGGCCTGGGGGCTCTTTTTTTGTGGGATGAATGGAGGGAGGGACGAACGGACAGACAGACAGTCTACCAGCGGGGTGGGGCATCGGCGCTGCGTTGGATGTGGGTGGGGTGAGCTTTTTGCGATTTGTCGTGAGGGGATTGGGGGATAGAGGCTGTTTTGGATAGGGTGAGGTGTTTTTGTGTAATATTTAAATTTATTTTTGGAGGATTTTGGATTATAATTATGGAAAAAGATGGTTGGCCTGATTGGTTGACTGATTGACTGGTTGATTGATATCCGGAGTTTTGGTGACTGTTTTGTGGGACTTGAGAGAAGAGCTTCGGATGTGTGCTGATGGGACTTGAGAGAAGAGCTTCGGATGTATGCTGATGTGGTTTGAGAGATGAGCTTCGGATGTATGTTGATGAGGGGTGTGTGATGGGCTTCGGATGTGTGTTGATGTGGCTTGTGTGAGGGCTTCGGAGGTTTGTTGGTTTGGTTTTGAGGGTGGTCTTTTTGGGGGCTGCCTGGGTTTTGGAGGAGAGTGGGTTGTATGTGTGATTATGTGGTTTTGCCGCTTTTGAATTCGTCTTTTGAGCCTGGGAGGGCTCGGGAGGTTGTTGAGGGGTTTGTGGATGTGGATTTGAGGAATATTGCGCGGGCTGAGCTTTTTTATTTTACGGGGCAGGCGGAGGAGTGTTGTGAGATCACGAGGGGGTATCTGTCCAGCAGGGTTATTGAGCTGAAGCTTTCGGCGTGTATTTTGTATGGGTATTCTAATCTGTCGCTGGGGAATGTGGCGGCGGCTAAGCGGGGGATGGAGGGGATCCAGTCCTGTGTGAAGATTGCTATGAAGAAGAAGGTTCCTAAGGATGTTTATGCGTCCTGTCTTCTGGCGGGGTATGTGGGGGCGGTTTTGCTTCATCTGCCTACGGATGGGATGCCTGCTTTTGGGGAGTACAGCAGGATGCTTCCTGAGGGGCTGAGGCTTTTTGCCACGTATGTGATGGCGCACCATACTTATCTTAACGGGGAGATATGGAGTGCTTATGGGATGGGGAAGGCTGCTTTGTTTATGGCAGATAGGTCGTATCCGATCAGTATGACGTATATCCACTGTATGATGGCGGTGTGTGCGATCAATCGGAAGCATAAGCAGGAGGCACAGGAGGAGATGCTCCGGAGCTGGGAGCTGGCGAAGATGGATGGGTTTCTGGAGCCTTTTATTGAGCATCATGGGCTTTTGCGGGGGCTGATCGAGGCTTGTATCCGGAACCGTGATCCGGAGGCGTATCAGCGGATCACGGAGGGTGTGATTTCTTTCAGCAGGGGCTGGATGGCGCTTCATAATCCGGAAAACCGGAGAAAGGTTACGGGGGAGCTGTCGACGATGGAGTTTTCTATTGCCATGCTGGCAAGTGGGGGATGGACCAATAAGGAGATCGGAGAGCATCTGGGGATTTCCATTAATACTGTCAAGCATTACCTTACGGATATCTTTTGCAAGCTGAATGTCAAGAAGCGGGATGAGCTGAAGAAATTCATGTTAAAATAGTGACAGAGGCACTTTTTTTTGAAAAAACGGGCCTTACAAAACAACTGGTAGTGTTGTATAATAAATATCACGAATAGTCAGATTTTATCGGAGAAATCAGACGAAAAGAACCAGTGAACGAGTAAGTTAAGAAGGAGGAGTTGAAGACTGATTCTCGATAGCATCTGATAATGTCAATATCCTTACCAAAAATGCCTGGTATATTGACACTACAATCACATAAGGGTAAAATATTGAAAAGGTGTAACCTGTTTACTCACCGGCTAAAAACATGAAGCTTTTTTAAGAGAAAGGAATATAAACAGAAGTAAAGTAATAAGAAATACAGTACACGTTAATGCACACATAGGAAAGCGGGAAAGGTATGAAAAAATTAAGGAATAATAAGATCAGAAAACTCCTGGCATTTATGGTGGCTTTGGCGTTGATGGTATCCTGTATGCCGAGTGCATATACGATCTCCGCGAGTGAGGCGTTCGGAGATGGAACGGAGGATATATTTACAGATGGCGAAATTACATCTGAACCAGCGGCCGAAGAATCGACACCGGATGTAAGCAGCGCTGACCAGGAGGAAACGGAACAGGCGCAGCAATCGACGCTTACATATGAGAATGATTCTGTTAAAGTAACAGCAGAGGCACTGGAGGACGGAGCTCTTCCGCAGAATACAGCATTGAAGGCTGACAGCGTAAACGAGAATTCATCCGTATCTTATGATACAGTTTCTCAGAAGCTTTCAGCAGCAGCTACAGACAAGGGCAGCAGCCTGAGAGGTTTTTTTGCGTATGATGTGTATTTTGCTGATGGCGACGGAAACAGAGTCGAGCCGAACGGCAGAGTCAGAGTAACTTTTGAGTACAAGACACCGGCAGCACCGGAGCTTACCGATGCAGCCAGCACGAGTGTAACCGTTGAGAAGCTTCATTATAACAGCAGTACCGGTGATACTGATGTTAACACCTTACAGGCCAACGAGGATCTGAAGGTTCTGAATGTCAACGAGGGCAAACAGATCCAGACACTTCAGGTTGAGACTGGCAACGCAGCTGTTTTTGCCGTTATGTGGGATTCTCCTGAGACAGCAGATGTCGAGGCGGAAACTGTTTCCGGTAATGAGGACGGGGTGTCTATCGCATCAGAGGAGCTTACGGATGGAATGGATATTTCGGACGAGCCTGAGCAGGATGCAGCTGAGACACCGGCAGCAGAGAATCCGGAGGTAACTCCTGAGGCAGAGCCTTCTGAGGCTCCGGCGGAGAATCCGGATGCTGAACCTACCGAAGCGCCGGCAGAGGATCCGGATGTGGTGGAAGAACCGGCAGAGGATATTGCGAGCCCGGAGGATGTTCCGGCAGCAGATGAGAATGGTGAGACAAGCCTGATCGAGGTTCTGGGAGACGATACGAATCTTCGTGTCAGCCCATCTATCGAGGCAGAGGTTCTGGCAACTGTAAACGCAGGAACACAGCTCACACTTCTGGATACCGTAACAGCAGAGGACGGAGCAACCTGGTACAAGGTTTCCTGGGAAGGAACCGAGGCTTACATAAGAAGTGATATGGCACAGGTTGTTGACAGCAGTGAAGAGGCAGAAGAGCCTGAGGATGTGCAGGAAGAAGAAATTCAGCCTGAGATCACCAGATATGATTACACGAGTGGCGAGGTCAATGTAAAGGTTACTCTTACTGATCCGGCAGACCTTCCGGACGACGCAAAGCTTTTCGTAACACCGGTAGAGCTCAGCCAGGAAGCCGAAGACCAGATCACAGAAGAAGCAATCAAAGAAAAGAAAGCCATCGAGAAGATCCATTCCTACGATATCAAATTCCTGGTGGACGGCGAAGAGGTTCAGCCGGGTGCCACTGTGAAGGTATCTGTATCTCTGAATGATGAGAAGAAGATCAAGGATGCGGATGTATATCACGTAGACGAGAATGATAACGTTGAAAATATGGATGGCAGCGTTGCCAAGAATGGTGATGTTGAGTTCGAGACGACGCATTTTTCTACTTATGTAATTGTGCAGAAAGGCGGAAAAGCAGTTGAAGTAACAATTCAGCATCTGAATGAGGCGGATGGTAAGGCGATTTATTCAGAGGATAAGAGAACAATCTTAGTTGGCGGAAAGATAAATGATTATACCAAGGCAAAGAACTGGGAGGTTTCAAAAGTAGAACTAAACGGTGATGAAGTTAATAAGGACGCAAAGATTGAAGTTGTACAGAATAGTACGATAAAAGTGTATTATAAACCAAAGCATAATGCTGACTTCCAGGGACCGACATCTTTCTATGATTATACAGTTAAGGCTGGTTATAAAGATGAGACATATTATTCATTTAATATGTTAGGAGATGATGTAAAATATGATGTTAATAATGTTAAGCAGAAAATAACATCAGGTACACAGGATCAAAATTATGCTTCTTATAAATATGGTTTTACAGTTGATTCTGGTTATGATGCTGAAGAAGGCGGAAACAAAATTACAGCCACTGTAAATGGATATAATAGAAATGTCAGAAGGACAGAAGGGTTATTAAAAGAGGTAGAGAAAGATGGAACAGTAAAATTCAATTACCCCGAGCCAGGATTTTTTGTAGATGAAGATGCAACAGTCCCTGGTACTGAAACTTATTTAAGAAAAGTCATTAAGGATTACAAACTAGTTTTTGATCAGAACGGAGATTCTTATAAACTTACAAGAGTAATTAATAAGAAAGGAAATGAGCTTACAAAAGCAGGAAATGATTTCTTTCCATTGGATAATGTATCCAGAAATGAAGAGAGTGAAAATGTTAATCACAATTACTTTTTTGGAATGAGATATGACGTAACTTTTAAAATTGGAGATTACGTAGGTCCATTAAATTATACCTTTACAGGTGATGATGATTTATGGGTTGTTCTGGACGGAGATAAAATTGTAATTGATTTAGGTGGAATTCATGACGCATCTAAAAAGACAGTAGATTTATGGAAGGATATCGGTAAGAATCTGAGCAGTGAAGATAAAGAAAAAGAGCATACTCTGACTATTCTGTATATGGAACGAGGTGCGTATAAATCAAACTGCGAGATGGAATTTACCCTTCCTTCTGCGCGTATTTCTGAAGTTACGAATGTACCTACAACAGATCTTGTATTAAAAAAAGTAAATAAAAAACAGGAAGCGTTAAGTGGTGCTCGATTTACTCTTGTAAATAATTCAGAAACCCAAGAATCACAGATTGCTACATCAGTAGATGGAATTGTTAATTTTACAAAGTTAAGACCTGGAACATATACATTAACAGAAGACCTTGCACCTAATGGTTATGAAGCATCACATGAATCTTGGATTGTAAAGGTTAAGTTATCTGATGATAATAAAGCAGTGGCGACTCTTTATAAAGCAGATGGCGAGACAAAGATAGAAAAAGATAAAAGTGATTCATTGTATCATATTATGAATTACACACAGGAGGAGATTATTGAATCCAATATGGATTACAGTAAGACTGCAACTGTGAAAAGCTGGAAAGATCGAACTTATGATATTAATATCAAAGCGTCATCAACAAGTACCAGTATAATACCTCCTAAGAAAGTCGTTGCAGATATTATGTTGGTATTGGATGTGTCTGGTTCTATGGGATATCCTGTTGGAAAATCGCTTGGGGAAAATAATTCAGAATTAAGAAGAAAGTTAGATACAAAAAAAGTATATTATCTTAGTAATCTTAGCGATAAAGAATGTTTAACCATGACTTATAATGAGAGTCGAAAAAAGTGGTATGTAGGAAAGAAAACTGCATCTAACTATGAGTGGGATTGGCGGAACAGATGTTATTATTATGTTTATGACAGTAATGTGACTAGAATGGAAGTGTTAAAACAAGCAGTAAATCAATTTATAACAGATACAGCTGCTAAATCGGAAAATAGTAAAATCGGAATCACAGCATTTAGTAGTAGTGGGTATGATGATCATGGAAACAGCAAAGACCTGCAAGAAGTTGGTACAAACAAAGATTCATTAATTGAATTTGTTAATGGTTTGGATGCAGAAGGAGGAACAGATCCATATGTAGGTCTTAATGATGCAAAAGATAAATTAGATGCAGCAAAAAATGCTGGAGACACTAATCCTAAATATGTGATTTTGTTTACAGATGGACAGCCAACCGGAAGTGGCAATACATGGGATAAAACGGCACAAGAAAATGCTGAGGATAGTGCAACAGCTTTAAAAAATGCCGGATATACGGTTTACACAATAGGATTTGCGCTTAATAATCAGACAAAAACATTCTTAGCTGGTGGAACGGATAATAATATCAAATATCCTGGAATTGCTTCACCAAATTGTGCATTTAATGCTTCGGATGCAACAGAACTTGGAAAAATATTCAAAGATATTCAGGGTACCATTACGCAGAATATAGACATTACAGGTGCGACTATTACAGATGTGATTGATCCTAGATTTGTAATTGTTAAGGACGATGGTACTCCAATCAGCAATGAGGATTTGCAGAATGGAAGTATTAAATTAAATGGCGGAATTGTGTCACTTGTGAAAGGAAATCAAGTTGTTACATGGACTGATCAGACCATTCCAAACAAAAAAAATACAGATCCAAATGCTAAAAAAGAGTGGAATAAAACCATTACAGTAAAAGCAAAAGATGATTACATCGGCGGAAATAATGTTCCTACTAATGTATCACCAGATTCCAGAATTTCTACAGGATATGGAGATGCGATTTTACCACAGCCAACAGTTAATGTAAAAGTTAACATGGAAGTCCATGATAAAACAATTAACATCTATAAAAATGATGAGGTGCCGATGAATGATGCGATTCGGGAACAGTTATTTAGTACTAAGGGAATAACATCTTACACGAATGGTACAATAAGCGAAACAGATTCTAAAAAAGAGGATGGTACATCATTAATTAAATTACAGTGGTTTAAAAAAGACAACGGTGTTAGAACAAACATCGATGAGTCTGAAATAAAAACTGCACTTAATGATGGAACTGAGTATTATCTGGAAGTAACTTATACTGCTCCAACAGAATCAACGGATACGAGTAAAACTAATACAGGCGGACATTTCGTGGGAACTGAGACAGCGAAAAATCCTGATAACAATCCATATGGCATTTATAAGATTAATGTTATTAAAGGGCAGATTCAGATTATAAAGAATGTGAAAGAAACAGATAAAACAAATGATAGAAAATTTACATTCAATGTAATCGGAACAGATAAAAATGCTAATGAAATTTTGAATAAATCTGTTGAGGTTGTGGTTAAAGCTGGAGAAAACAATGGAACAGTTACATTACCGGAGCTTGCGAGAGGTACGTATACTGTAACAGAGCGACAAGATTCGGAAAGTTACTATATCAAGGAATTTGATATTGTATCAGAGACGACAGATTGCGAAAAACATAAGAATGAAAATACTAAGTCAGCTACTTTTGTACTTGGTAATGATGTAGATGGAAAAGATGTCATAAGCAAACCGGAATATACTTATACATCTGGTGGTGTAAATGGTGTTGTTTCTTATACGAATGAGTCAGTAACAAATTTGGATCTGAAAAAGACAGATGTTAACAATAATCCATTAGATGGCTCCAAGTTCATGTTAGAAATAAAAGACAACAAAGGATGGAATCCTGTTGTAGGCGAAGTAGAAGTAAAGAATGATAATACAATTGAATTAAGCAGTTTAAAATCAGGTCTTTATAAGTTAACAGAGCTTACTTCACCAAAGGGATATTCATTATTAGGGAACAGTATTTATTTCAAAGTTACATTAGGAAATGTAGAACTTGTTGACGAAAAGGGAAAACCATCAGAAATTAATGAGATGTGGGCTTTGGATGAAACGAATAAAGTTTTAACAATCAAAAATGCTAAACTATATTCCTTACCAGAATCCGGTGGACCGGGAACCTATGGATTTACAATCAGTGGTGTAGCGATTCTTGCAACTGCACTCCTGTTGTTTATAAATAATAAACGAAGGGAGGAAGAAGCAAAGAGATCGTAACACATTAATTGTAAATGGCCGATGAAGGGCGAAAAAGAAAAATGCAGAGAAAGAAAGGAGCAAACCTTATGAAAAATTTATTTAAAAAGATTGGTGCATTATTAGTGGCAGCGGTTATGGTACTGTCTATGTGCACAGCGGTATTTGCAGAGGGACAGGAAACACCAGTAGCTAGTACAGCTTCTCTTACAGTACAGGGATTAGTTCCGGGAGAGAAAACTACGGTGGAAGTTTATAAAGTAGTTGGATGGAATGCTGAAACAAGCCAATGGGTACTTGGAACAGGTGTAACAGCCACTGATGTGAATCTTAATACGAATCCAGTAGATATTACTTGGGCGAACTTTGTTAATAAGAGACCAAGTCTTAATAAAGTAAAATCTGCTGATAATGTTACAAATGGTAGTGTTACATTCAATGGTCTTGATATTGGTGCTTACTATGTTTATGCACATTCTGAAAATACAACTTACAACCCAATGGGCGAAGCTGTTTATGCATATGATGAAACAACTGGATTAATGAAACCAGCAGATAAAACAATTGATGCAAAGGGTTCAACATATACACTTACAAAAGCTTTTACAGGCAAGGATGGAGAAACAACATACCAGGTTGTAGAACGTGGACAGGAAGTTCCATTTACTATTACAGCTACTTTCCCAAGTTATGATAAAGATGCAAAGGATAGAGCATTTCAGATTACTGACGAACCTACAGGTATGAAAGTAACTGAAGTAACTGTAAAAGTTGGAGGGACTAAATTAACTGAGGGCACTGATTATACATTAGTAAGCGTGGGTACTGACGGGAAAGATGGTAGTGTAATAACAAAATTACCGGCAGAAGAAAATCAGAAAGTAAGAGTAAGATTTTCTTCTGAATATATTGGATTAGTGAACACACATGCTGGTCAGACTGTAACAGTGGAAGTAAAGGCACAGATTACAAATGCTGATACTTTTGCAAACAAAGCGTCAAGTGACAAAGGAAGCAATACACCAGAAGTAAAGGGTAATTTAGGTTCTATTACAATCAACAAATACGATGAAAGTTATAATAAGGAAACACATACTGGTAAACTCTTAGCAGGCGCAGAGTTCAGTATTAAACAGGGTGAGAATAAAATTTGGTTTGTACATGTTGAGGAAAAAGACGGACAGTCTATTTATAAAAAAGCAACTGCAGATGAAATTGCAGATGAAAAACTTACTAAAGTAACAAGTATTGTAGCAAAAAATGGTGTAGTAGTAGCAAAAGGACTTGATGATGGAACATATCAGATTGTCGAGGAAAAAGCTCCAGCTGGATACTCTGTAGTGGACGTAGACGACGTAACAATTGCTAACGGAGAAAATCCAACGGCTACAGTAGATGTTTCGGATACAAAATTACATTCTCTTCCACATACAGGTGGCATGGGAACATACCTCTTCACTATCATCGGTGTTGTAGTTATGGCTGGCGCTGCTGGTGCTTTCTTCATCAGCCGCAGAAAAGGATCTGAGGAGTAATCGTTTGATTGCCGGTTCGATTCAATTCAAAAATTATTTATAAGCAACGACAAAGCAAGTATTAAAACAAAGTAGTAAATCTTTTACCGCCCGGCCCCTTCGGGGGCCGGGAGTGGTAAATACAACAGTATGGAGAAACCTATGAGAAAGAATAAGAAGAAAAATTATATTGGACTTGGTTTGCTGTTTCTGATAGGGTTGTCCATACTGCTGTATCCAATGGTCAGTGATGCCTGGAACCGGTACAGGGACAGCCTGCTGATCAGTAATTATAGCAGCAGTGTTTCTTCGGATGATAATTCGGAGAAGATTGACAGTATGTGGAAGGCAGCTCAGGAGTATAACGAACAGATCAAGCAGGAAAGTGTGCCGGATGCTTTTTCCGTGAGGGATGGACAGACGGACAGTACATATGAGTCTCTTCTGAACCTGAATGGTGATGGAATGATGGGGTATGTGGAGATTCCTGTGATCGATGTGAGCATTCCAATCTATCATTACACGACAGATGAGTCTCTGGAGAAGGGCGCCGGTCATTTGTTCGGCAGCAGTCTTCCGGTTGGCGGCAAGAGTACCCATTGTATTTTGTCGGCACACAGAGGACTTCCAAGTGCGAAACTTTTTACAGATCTGAATCTTGTGGAAGAGGGAGATGTTTTTTACCTGCATGTGCTGGGTAAGACTCTTGCCTACGAGGTGGATCAGATTCTTACCGTTCTTCCGGAGCAGACAGAGTCTCTGGGTATCACGGATGGGGATGATTATGTAACGCTGGTTACGTGTACGCCTTATGCGGTGAATACGCACAGACTTCTGGTGAGGGGACACAGAGTTCCGATGAAGGCTGCGAAGGCGGTTCAGAAAACAGAGAAGAAGGTTACCGGAATCACCAATCCGACGCTTCCGATGCTTGCTCTCTGTGTTGTGATCGGAATTGTGATCGCGGTGATCCTGGTTGCCGGTATCAATTCTGTTCAGAACAAAAAACGACGCAGGAAATAATTTATGGCTAAAAAGAAAAAAAAGAAAAAGAGTAATGTTGTCCTGAACATCATTATTGCCCTGGTGTTTCTGGCGGGGGCGGGTGTGTTCCTTTATCCCACGATCAGTGATATGTGGAACCAGTATCGAAATGCCCAGCTGGTCAGTAAGTACGAGGAAGCGGTAACGGAGCTTTCGGACAATGACTATGACAGGCTGTGGAAAGAGGCGAAGGAGTATAATGCCGAGCATCCGGTGAATGCCATTGTAGATGCTTTTGAGGAAGAGGATACTTATGAGCTGAGTCATCCTTATGACAGGGTTCTGGATCCGAACGGTGATGGTCTGATGGGCAGTATCGAGATCCCGAAGATCAAAGCGAAGCTGGCTATCTATCACGGACTGAGCAAGACCGTGCTGGAAAAGGGTGTGGGCCACGTGGAGGGCACCAGCCTTCCTATCGGCGGCAAGAGCACCCATGCGGTTCTGGCGGCGCATCGAGGTCTTCCTAACGCGAAGCTTTTTACAGATCTGGATCAGATGGAAAAGGGAGATATTTTTATTTTGCACATTCTTGGCAAGCATCTGGCCTACAAGGTGGATCAGATCAAGACGGTGCTTCCGGATGAGACCAGTGACCTGGATATTGTTGAGGGCGAGGATCATGTGACACTGGTTACGTGTACGCCTTATGCGGTGAATACCCACAGACTTCTTGTTCGTGGTATTCGGACGAAGTATGTGGAGGAAGAAGTTACTAAGAATGACGAAACGATTCCGCAGAAGCTTGCGGTTGTGGATCCGAAGAGGGTTCTTGCCGGCGGTGCGGCAGCGCTTGTTATTCTGATTCTGCTGATTTACCTGATTGTCCGCCGCAAGGATAAAAAACGCAGAATGAAACAGCTTTCAGAAAGGAAAGAGGAGGCAGAGAGCGATGAAAAATAGAAGAAAGCAAGGGAAAATATTCCGGAGCCTTCTGGCTGTTCTGATGCTGACGGCTATGCTGGTCACGAGTGTTTTGCAGCCGGTTTTCGCCGGGGATTATGTAGCTGGAACAATGGGTAATCTGACGTTGACGGTTCAGCAGGCGGATGAGGAGGGAAACCAGACTCCGCTGCCGGATGTAGGGCTGACGATCTACAAGGTTGGCAGTGTGAATTTTGATGGCAATGTGCATTTCGTGCTGGATGAGGCACTGGCTGCCGCAGCAATCGATTTTGATTCCATCACGACGGCTGATGGCTGGTATGAAGCGGCAGAGAAGCTGGCGGCTATGATCGTCAGCGGAAGCGTGGATGTGTGGGGTATGTCCAAGTCCTCTGATGCAGAGGGGAATATGACTTTCGCTGATCTGGCTGAGGGTATGTACCTGGTGGTGCAGACAGATGGAAACAGCAGTGTTACGGTTTCACCGATGCTGATCTCCGTTCCTTTTGCAGATCAGGAGCAGGGCTGGATGTATGATGTACAGGCATATCCGAAGTCTGTAAGTAATCCGCAGAAGCATACACAGATCCAGGTTACGAAGAGGATCTATAATGTTGATGAGAACGACAATGTGATTCCTCTGGAAACGAAGGAGGATGTAACTTATAAGGTTGGCGTTTTTTCGGATCAGGAAGGTACGATCCCGTTCCGTGATGATTATTTACAGGATATCCATATCCAGAATGCTTCCAGTGGTACAGCTACATGGACGGATGTTCCGGATGGCACCTATTATGTATTTGAGCTGGATGAGGATGGAAATCTTCTTCAGCAGAATACGGAGATCAAGGTGGATGATCAGAATTTTTACTACTACGATGTAACGAAGCCGAATGGTGAGAATGAAGAGAAGTCCAATCAGGTTGTGATCGGTGGAGATAGTGGTGTTACTGAGGCTGCGGCTTATGTAAATAACTATTATACAAAGATTCCGGATATATTCAGCCGTAACGGATTTATCAACATTAAGAAGAATGTGATGATCGATGGTGTTGCTTCTACTGTGGATGATACGTTCTATGCAGGTGTGTTCTCCACTGAGAGTAACGGTGAGCTGACGCTTGAGAAGGTAGTGACTCTGAAACAGAATGATAGTGTTCAGGTAATGTTGGATCTTCCAAAGGATCAGGAGATCAACAGTGTTACGTATACTGTTCTGGAGACGGATAAGGATGGAAATCCGGTTGATGATGATACCTTTAAGTATACAGTTACCGGTCAGGGTGAGGTTACACTGAATAATGATAACCGATATACTGTAACAAAGGAGATCACCAACAGTCTTTCTTCTGAGCCGACACCGATTCCGACTGTTACACCTGGAACAAATCATGGTGGAAATGATCGGATCACTCCGATCCCGAATAACGGTACAGCGGGCGGAACTGCTCCGAACGATACCAGCGGTACAGCAAGACGTTCTGTAAAGACCGGCGATGATACACCGATCGGCGTATGGGTTGGAATCCTTGCAGCAGCGATCATTGTTGGCGGTGGTGCAGCTTATGGAGTTAAAAGAAAGAAGAAAAAATAAATAACGGATCATTTTGAAGGATGATCGATGGAAGAACCGGGCGATGTGGAGGCCCGGTTCTTTTTTTGGAATATTTACGTATTGGGGATGAAAAAGCAGCGGGTGATATTTTTTATCGAAAATTGCTCTTGACATTTTGGTATGATAAGTATATTGTATGTGTTGCAGTAAATTTCATAAAAGATAGCCTTTTATTCAGAGTGGTGGAGATACAAAGGATCTGTGAAGCCACGGCAACCCCGGATAACCCAGGAAGGTGCCAACCTGAGCGAGCAATCGAACAATAAGAGGATTGTTTACAGAATTTAAACAGTCCGGATTGTACGGGCTGTTTTTTATGTATATAACCATTGTTTTATTACAAAAGGAGAAGATCATGGAGAAAATTTTATTTACATCTGAATCTGTAACTGAGGGTCATCCTGACAAGGTCTGCGACTCTATTTCCGATGCGATCCTTGATGCTATGATGGCACAGGATCCGATGAGCCGTGTTGCTTGCGAGACTGCTACTACAACAGGTCTTGTACTTGTTATGGGCGAGATCACAACCAAGGCTAATGTTGATATCCAGAAGATCGTTCGCGATACTATCCGTGAGATCGGATATGACAATGCGGATTATGGCTTTGACGCAGATACCTGTGCGGTTATCACATCACTTGACAAGCAGTCCACAGATATCGCTATGGGTGTTGACAAGGCTCTTGAGCAGAAAGAGGACGATATGAATGAGGACGAGCTGGATTCCATCGGTGCCGGTGACCAGGGTCTTCAGTTTGGTTATGCTTCCAATGAGACTGAGGAGTATATGCCATATGCCATCAACATGGCTCACAAGCTTGCTCAGCAGCTGACAAAGGTTCGTAAGGACGGCACTCTGAAATATTTAAGACCGGATGGAAAGACTCAGGTTACTGTTGAGTATGATGAGGCCGGCAAGCCGAAGAGAATCGATGCTGTTGTATGCTCTACACAGCATGATCCGGATGTTACTCAGGAGCAGATCCATGAGGATATTAAGAAGTATGTTTTTGATGCGATCATTCCGGCTGATATGGTTGATGCGGATACGAAGTATTTCATCAATCCGACAGGTCGTTTTGTTATCGGTGGACCTCACGGTGACAGTGGTCTGACAGGTCGTAAGATCATCGTTGATACCTACGGCGGAACAGGACGTCACGGCGGCGGTGCTTTTTCCGGTAAGGACTGCACAAAGGTTGACCGTTCTGCTGCTTATGCTGCACGTTATGTTGCAAAGAACATTGTTGCAGCAGGTCTTGCTGACAAGTGTGAGATCCAGCTTTCCTATGCAATCGGTGTTGCGCATCCGACTTCTGTCAGTGTGAATACCTTCGGAACAGGTAAGCTTTCTGAGACTAAGCTTGTTGAGATCGTTCGTGAGAATTTTGATCTTCGTCCGGCTGGTATCATCAAGATGCTTGACCTTCGCCGTCCGATCTACAAGCAGACTGCTGCTTATGGTCATTTCGGCCGTACAGATGTTGATCTTCCATGGGAGCATCTGGACAAGGTTGAGACTCTGAAGAAGTATCTGTAAGAGAGTCAAAAAAAATATTTATATATCCTTTTGGCAGGAATATTGATTTTAAGAAATGCATATGATATAATGCCATTAGGCAAAAGAGATAGTAATAGTTCCAAAAGAACAAAGAGTGAAGCCCCCGGTAGTGCCAATACCGGGGGCTTCTTCTAATTTTTTATAGTGGACAAGAAACCACTAGGTTAGCGTTGTCCTACTTGTTGCCGTCTAGCCATTTGCAAACGTAATAGGCAGTTATGTTTGCCATGCAGGAAACAAGAAAAGAGATAATAATTTCCAAAAGAACTCACCTCCTCCCGTTGCCGGGTATCGGGTGGACAACAAAAATATGATAGCATAGTTTAGAACAAAATGGAATAATACTGATGCTGGAAGATGGGGTTTTTTATAGAAAATTTAGAGATAGGGAATATAGTTTATGTTATAATACGTGTATGTGAATGTGTGAATTTATAAAGGACGGAGATACAGATGAAGTTAAAAACACGTATTATTGTGGGCTTCGTTGCGATCATCCTGCTGCCGCTGCTTCTTTTTTCCGCAAGTCTGTACGGGTTCAGCCAGACGCAGGCGAAGCATGTGCAGGAGAGCAGCAGCCAGGCTTCGGATTCCAGCCAGATGGTCTATGATATTTCGCTGCCGCAGTCTTCCAGCAGCCAGGTGAAGCTGATGGCCAAGGATATGATCCTGACCGCAACGATCATCCTTGTTTTTACCGCATTGTCCGTAGGGCTGTGGATCTATCGGAGTATTGCGGTTCCGCTGGTGAAGCTTAAGAAGGCTACCAAGAACATCAAGGAGGGGAATCTGGATTTTGTGCTGGAGGTTGAGGGGAATGATGAATTTTCCCAGCTTTGCCAGGATTTTGAGGAGATGCGTAAGCGTCTGAAGGAGTCCACGGAAGAGAAGATCCTGATGGATAAAGAGAACAAAGAACTGATCAGTAATATTTCCCATGACCTGAAGACTCCGATTACTGCAGTGAAGGGCTATGTGGAAGGCATTATGGATGGTGTGGCGGATACGCCGGAGAAGATGGACCGGTATGTGCGTACCATTTATAATAAGACCAATGAGATGGATCATCTGATCAATGAGCTGACCTTTTATTCCAAGATCGATACCAACCGTATTCCGTATACGTTCAGCAAGCTGAATGTGGAGGATTATTTTTCGGATTGTGCGGAGGAGCTTGGGCTTGAGATGGAGACCAGGGGGATCGAGCTTGTGTATGCCAATTATGTGGAGAAGGGTGTGCAGGTTATTGCGGATGGTGAGCAGATCCGCCGTGTGATCCATAATATTGTGAGTAATGCCATTAAGTATATGGAGAAGCCAAGGGGGATTATCCAGCTTCGGGTGAAGGATGTGGGTGATTTTATCCAGGTGGAGATCGAGGATAACGGCAAGGGTATTGCCGCCAAGGATCTGCCGTATATTTTTGACCGTTTTTACCGTACCGATGTTTCCAGGAATTCTTCCAAGGGAGGAAGCGGTATCGGACTTTCCATCGTAAAGAAGATCATGGAGGATCATGGTGGAAAGGTCTGGGCCACAAGCCGGCTGGGGATCGGAACGATCATGTATTTTGTTCTCAGAAAATATCAGGAGGTACCGATGAATGAGTAGGATTTTGATCATAGAGGATGAGGAAGCGATCGCGGATCTGGAGAAGGATTATCTGGAGCTTTCGGGTTTTGAGGTGGAGATCGAGAACCGTGGTGATACGGGGCTTGTACGTGCCATGAAGGAGGAGTTTGATCTGATCATCCTGGATCTGATGCTTCCGGAGGTGGATGGCTTTGATATCTGCAGGCAGGTCCGTGAGGAGAAGAATACGCCGATCATTATGGTTTCTGCCAAGAAGGATGATATCGATAAGATCCGCGGACTGGGTCTTGGTGCGGATGATTATATGACCAAGCCGTTCAGCCCAAGTGAGCTGGTTGCACGTGTGAAGGCGCATATGGAGCGTTATAACCGGCTGGTTGGTTCCAATGTGCATAAGAATGATGTGATCGAGATCCGTGGTATTAAGATCGATAAGACGGCCAGGCGTGTGTGGGTCAATGGTGAGGAGACGACGTTTACGACCAAGGAGTTTGATCTTCTGACTTTTCTGGCTGAGAATCCGAACAGGGTTTTTACAAAGGAGGAGCTTTTCCGGGAAATCTGGGATATGGAGTCTGTGGGTGATATCGCTACGGTTACGGTGCATATCAAGAAGATCCGTGAGAAGATCGAGTTTAATACGGCCAAGCCTCAGTATATTGAGACGATCTGGGGTGTGGGGTACCGGTTTAAGGTGTGAGCCTGTGGGGAAGGCTTCGGATGGAGCTACTGCAGGTGTATGAGTGCAGATCGGAATGATGGTGTATGATCTGTCGGGTGCTTTTGAGAGGAGTGGAGATATGCCGCTGTTGAGGGAAAGAATTTATACGATAGAGGATATTTATGCTTTGCCGGAGGGTGAAAGAGCGGAACTGATCGATGGACATATTTATTATATGGCGCCGCCGAATACGATGCATCAGAGGATTTCAAGTATTTTGTCCAGAAAGATAGGTAACTATATAGATTCTAACAAGGGCAAATGTGAGGTGTTTGCCGCACCGTTTGCGGTGTATCTGGATGAGAAGACGAATACTTATGTGGAACCGGATGTTTCTGTTATCTGTGATCCGGATAAGCTGGATGACAGGGGATGTAAGGGGGCTCCGGACTGGATCATCGAGATCGTTTCTCCGGCGAGCAGGCGTATGGATTATTATACCAAGCTGTTTAAATACAGGACTGCCGGTGTGAGAGAGTACTGGATCGTGGATCCTGTGAAGAAGCTGGTAATGGTGTATGATTTTGAAAATGAGGATACGGAGCAGTATACATTTCAGGATTCGATCAAGGTGGGAATCTATGAGGAGCTGAGGATCGATTTTGCTGAGATGTGATAAAAATGGAGGGGAATATCGTCTGGTGATAGCCCCTCCTTGTTTTTAGGATGAAAAGGACGAACTATGGAAGACAGATTATACAAGAAACTGGAAGCGTACGGTAAGAGTGATTTTTATCCGTTTCATATGCCGGGGCATAAGAGGAATCCGCTGGCTGTGGAGGGGGATTTTCCGGTGGAGATGGATATTACGGAGATTGACGGGTTTGATAACCTGCATCATGCTGAGGATATTTTGAAAAGGGCGCAGGAGGATGTTGCACGGCTTTATGGTGTGCCGGAGAGTTTTTACAGTATTAATGGAAGCTCCGGGGCGATCCTGGCGGCGGTGTCTGCGGCTGTGGATAAGGGGGGACAGATCCTGGTGGCAAGGAACTGCCATAAGGCGGTTTACCATGCGATTTATCTGCGGGAGCTGAGTGTCACGTATATTTATCCACATGAGGATCCGAAATTGGGGATAAACGGAGGGATTTCACCTGGCCGTGTGGAAATGTATCTGGCGGAAAATCCGGAGATCCAGGCGGTGCTGATCACTTCGCCGACTTATGACGGGATCGTGTCGGATGTGGCGAGGATCGCGGAGATCGCGCATCACTATGGTGTGCCGCTGATCGTGGATGAGGCTCACGGGGCGCATTTTCGGTTTTCGGATTATTTTCCGGTGTCTGCGGCGCAGCTTGGTGCGGATGTGGTGATCAACAGTGTGCATAAGACGCTGCCCTGTCTGACCCAGACGGGGGTGATCCACCTGTGCAGTGATCGTGTGAGTCGGGAAAAACTGAAGCGTTTTCTGGGAATCTATCAGAGCAGCAGTCCTTCTTATATTCTTATGAGCAGCATTGATGCGTGCATGGATAAGCTGGAGCGTGAGGGGGATGAGATGTTCCGTGTGTTTACGGAGAATCTGGAAAAAGCACGCAGGCGTCTTTCCGAGTGTAAGTATATCCGGCTGGTAACGCCACAGGCCTGTGAGTGCCAGAGAGTTTTTGATTTTGACAGATCCAAGATATTGCTTTCTACTGTGAACAGTTCGCTGAACGGCCGGGAGCTGCATCAGATCCTCCGGAGGGAGTTTCATCTGGAAATGGAGATGGAGGCGGAGAATTATGTGCTGGCGCTGGCGGCTGTGGGTGATACGGCGGAGGGCTTTGAGCGGCTTTGTGATGCTATTGAAGAAATTGACCGCCGTGAATCGTTAAAATACAGAGAAGAGGCTGTGGAGAAGGAGCCTTTGAAAAATGGAAAAATGAAGCAGATCATGCGGATCTCCCAGGCTATGGATGCGGAGAGTGAGCGGTGTCCGCTGGATGAGTGTATCGGACGTACGTCCGGGGAGTTTGCGTATCTTTATCCGCCGGGGATCCCGCTGATCGTTCCGGGGGAACAGATTTCTGGACATTTCGTAAAAAATGTGAGAAGATACCTGGAACAGGGCTTTGAGGTCCAGGGCCTGAGCGACCAGACCAGTGAGACGGTGTGTGTTGTGAGAAATGAGATGTGAGGTGCGTGGCAGCAGACGGATCTGTGTATTACGGATCAGAGCGTGTATAGTAACGCATATACAGCAGAGGAGACATATGGGAAAGATTTTTTACATTATGGGAAAAAGCTCTTCCGGTAAGGACAGTATTTACAGACAGCTGGAGGGGAATCAGGAGCTGGGGCTTAAGCGGCTTGTGATCTATACTACCCGTCCGATCCGGGATGGAGAGGAGAACGGAAGAGAATATTTTTTTGCAGATGAGAATAAACTGAAGGAGTTCCGAAGAAACGGGAAGCTGATCGAGGCGCGTACTTATCAGACAGTTTACGGGCCGTGGACATATTTTACTGCGGATGACGGGCAGGTGTCTGTGGGTAATGACAGCTATCTGGGGATCGGTACACTGGAGTCTTTTGTGAGGCTTCGGGAGTATTACGGCAATGAAGTGATGTGGCCTATTTATATAGAGGTGGAAGACGGAGAGCGCCTGGAGCGTGCGCTTGCCAGGGAGAAGACCCAGGAGGTGCCGAAGTACGAGGAGATGTGCAGGCGTTTTCTTGCAGACCAGAATGATTTTTCCGAGGAAAATATTCTTAAAGCAGGTATATGGAAGCGTTTTGAGAATCATAATCTGGATGAATGTGTGAAGGAGATCGTAAATTATATAAAATCTGTACAATAAGGAAAAATAGTTTTTTTTATACAGAAGATTATGTTATAATTAGTTGAAAGATGTCCGCCGGGTATAACGGAGGGCACAAAAGGCAGAAAGAGGTGATTCTTATGGCAGGATTTCATGACATCATCGGCCATGACGATATAATCAGGCATTTGAAGAATGCGATAGAGACAGGGAAGGTATCCCACTCTTATATTTTTACAGGGGAACCGGGATCCGGCAAGAAGCTTCTTGCGGGGACTTTTGCGGCAGCGCTGCAGTGTGAATCGGGAGAGTCTGAACCGTGTATGACTTGTGATTCCTGTAAGAAGGTGATCGGCAAGAATCATCCGGATATCATTACAGTAACTCATGAGAAGCCTGGAAGCATCAGCATTGACGAGGTGCGTGACCAGGTTGTGCGTGATGTGGATATCAAGCCGTACTGCAGTCCGTATAAGATCTATATCATTCCGGATGCGGAGATGATGACGGTGCAGGCGCAGAATGCCATTTTGAAAACTATCGAGGAACCGCCGGAATATGCGGTGATCATGCTGCTGACAAGCAATATCGACAGTCTTCTTCCTACGATCCGTTCCAGATGTGTGCGTCTGGATCTGAAGGTGGTGGATGACAGTCTTGTGAAGGAATATCTGATGGAGCATCTTCAGGTGCCGGATTATCAGGCTGAGATCGATGCGTCTTATGCGCAGGGCAGTATCGGCAAGGCGAAGGAGGCTGCGACTTCTCAGGAGTTTGCGGATATGACTGCCAATGCCCTGAAGATTTTGAAATATGCCAATTCCATGGAGGTTTATGAGCTGACAGAGGCGATCAAGACTTTGACTGCTGATAAGAATAATATCAATGATTATCTGGATATTTTCCAGTTCTGGTTCCGCGATGTTCTGATGTTTAAGGCAACAAGGGAAATTGACAACCTGGTTTTTAAACAGGAGATTAATTTTATCAGAGAGCAGGCCAGCGAGCGTTCTTATGAGAATATCGAAAAAATCCTTGAGGCACTGGAGAAGACGAAGGTGCGTCTCCGTGCCAATGTTAATCTCGAACTTGCCCTGGAGCTCCTGTTCCTGACAATTAGGGAGAAATAGAATGGAAAAGGTAGTTGGAGTCAGATTTCGTAACGTTGGTAAGATTTATTATTTTAATCCTAAGAATTATAAGGTGAAGGTCGGCGATCATGTGATCGTGGAGACTGCCCGTGGTGTGGAGTATGGCCGTGTTGTCCTGGAGCCGCGCAGCGTGAAGGAGGACGAGGTAGTCCATCCGCTGAAGGAGGTTCTCCGTGTTGCAACGAAGGAGGACGAGGACCATGAGGCTGAGAACCGCCAGAAGGAGAAAGAGGCTTTTAAGATCTGCAAGAAGAAGATCCGTGAGCATGGGCTTGATATGAAGCTGATCGATGCGGAGTATACCTTTGATAATAACAAGGTGCTGTTTTATTTTACAGCGGATGGCCGTATTGATTTCCGGCAGCTGGTTAAGGATCTGGCGTCTGTGTTTAAGACCAGGATCGAGCTTCGTCAGATCGGTGTCCGTGATGAGACGAAGATCCTTGGCGGTATTGGTATCTGTGGAAGGACGCTTTGCTGTCATACGTATCTTTCGGAGTTTGCGCCGGTTTCCATCAAGATGGCGAAGGAGCAGAATCTTTCTCTGAACCAGACGAAGATTTCTGGTGTCTGTGGTCGTCTGATGTGCTGTCTGAAGAATGAGCAGGAGACTTATGAGGAGCTGAACCGGAATCTTCCGGGTATCGGTGATATGGTAACGACGCCGCAGGGGGTTTCGGGTACGGTCCAGAGTGTGAATGTTCTCCGGCAGATGGTTAAGATCGTGGTTGAGGTGAATGACGAGAAGGAGATCCAGGAGTTTCCGGTCCGTGATCTGAGGTTCCGCCCTAAGAGAAAAAAGGGGAAGGGTGGTTCTGCTGACCACGAGGAGAAAGAGGTTAAAAAGGGAGATTCGAAGCCGAATGAGAAGTGATCTGGTTTATTGCGGTGAGCGTGTGGATGATCTTCAGAATGGGTTGTTTGTGATCCAGGATCCGAAGAAGTTTTGCTTTGGGATGGATGCGGTTCTGTTGTCTGGCTTTGCCCGGGTGAAGAGGGGTGAGGTTGCGCTGGATATGGGGACCGGTACGGGGATCATTCCGATCTTGCTTTCTGATCGTACGGATGGGGAGCATTTCACGGGGCTGGAGATCCAGCATGAGTGTGCGGAGATGGCTGACCGTAGTGTGAGGTATAATGGTCTTGAGGACAGGGTTCGGATCGTTGAGGGTGATATCAGGGAGGCTGCCGGGATTTTTGGGGCGGCTTCTTTTGATGTGGTGACGTGTAATCCGCCGTATATGATCGGGCAGCATGGGTTGACGAATCCGCATCTTCCGAAGGCGATCGCGAGGCATGAGATTTTGTGTTCGTTTGATGATGTGGCTTGTCAGGCTGCCCGGGTCCTGAAGGATCGGGGGCGGTTTTTTCTGGTGCACAGGCCGTTTCGGCTGGTGGAGCTGATGGCGACTTTGACGAAGTATAAGCTGGAGCCTAAGAGGATGCAGCTGGTGTATCCTTTTATTGATAAGGAGCCGAATATGGTGTTGATCGAGGCTTGTAAGGGCGGGAATTCCAGGATCCGGGTTGAGCGGCCGCTGGTGGTTTATGAGCGGCCTGGGGTTTATACGGAGGATGTTTTGAAGTTGTATCGGATGGTGTGAATGTTGTGATGTTGTGGCTTAGGGTGGTTGCCTGGTTGTTTGGTTGGTTGTGAGAGATTGGGTGGCTGCTCGGGAGGTTTTGGGCCATCGGCGCTGCGCTGGATGGCTGGGAGGTAGTGGTGGCTGTGGTACTTCGGTTGGTGAAGGGACGGCGAGGGGAGGCAGGCTGCTGGTGGTGACACGCTGCGCCCCCTGCTCGGCTGCGGCGCCGGTTTGCTGCCATTCGCGCAAACTCGCTTCGCTCAAACAGTGCGCTCGGTGGCAGCAGCTATCCTCACCTCGCTGACGGGGGCTCCGCTAACGTCACCACCAGCAGCCTGCCTCCCCTCGCCTGAGATTCAAAGCGAGAGATCGCAACGCGTAGCGCACTGAGTATCGAAGAATACAGACACCTTGCCAGAAGTGAACCATAGAGAAAGTAAAGAAATGAAACAACATCGGCATAGCATGGCGCGCTGAGTATCGAAGAATACAGGCACCTTGCCAGAAGTGAACCACAGTGAAAGTGAAGAAATAAAACAACATCGGCACAGCATGGAGCGCTGAGTATCGAAGCATACAGACATCTTGCCGAAAGTGAACCACAGAGAAAGTGAAGAAATAAAACAACATCGGCACAGCGTAGTGCGCTGAATACCGAAGCATACAGACACAAGTCAACAAATAAGAACAACGAATCCCTTGCACTACTTAAAAAAAGCCCAAGGGGTGTGCAGAGGGGGCGCGGCTTTGCGGCCCCTTTGCGGTTTTCAAAGTTCCCAAACTTAAACAAACCCCCGCGGTCAAGCGGAATATCCCTCGCGGTCAAGCGGAATATCCCCCGCGGTCAAGCGGAATATCCCCCGCGGTCAAGCGGAATATCCCCCGCGGTTAAGCGGAATATCCCCCGCGGTTAAGCAAAACAACTCCCACACGGCCAAGTGGAAAACAACTCCCCGCGGTCAAGCGAGAAAAGAGGCAAATATGAAACAAAACGGAAAACTATACTTATGCGCCACCCCCATAGGAAACCTCGAAGACATCACCCTTCGAGTACTAAGAACCCTTCGGGAAGTGGACTTAATCGCTGCGGAGGATACCCGCAACAGCATAAAACTTCTGAATCATTTTGATATAAAAACCCCCATGACCAGCTACCACGAATACAATAAGATCGATAAGGGCCATGTCCTCGTGGAAAAGCTGCTGGCGGGTACAAACATTGCGTTGATCACAGATGCAGGTACTCCGGGTATCTCAGACCCCGGGGAGGAGCTTGCCGCCATGTGTTATGAAGCCGGAATTGAAGTGACTTCACTTCCGGGTCCTGCTGCCTGTATCACTGCTCTGACTTTGTCAGGCCTGCATACCAGGCGTTTTGCTTTCGAGGCTTTTCTTCCGGCGGATAAGAAAGAACGAAAAACGATCCTGGAGGAGCTTTCCTGTGAAACCAGGACTATTATCCTGTATGAGGCACCTCACAGGCTTGTACGGACTCTTGGTGAGCTCAGAGAGGCGCTTGGCAACCGCCGGATGACTCTTTGCAGAGAGCTGACCAAGAAGCATGAGACGGCATTCCGGACTACGATCGATGATTTGATGGATTTTTATAAAGATGAGAAGCCGCTGGGTGAGTGTGTTCTTGTGATCGAGGGCAGGAGCCGCAGTGAGATGGAGGCGGAGAAGCGTGCTTCCTGGGAGGAGATTTCCATTGCGGAGCATGTGGCGATGTATGAGCAGCAGGGGAATTCCAGGAAGGATGCCATGAAGCTTGCTGCCAAGGATCGTGGTGTTTCCAAGCGGGATATTTATAAGGCGCTTCTGGATGGAGAAGGTTCTGCTGAATGATCAGGTGTAATTGTGGTACGGATCGTAGGTAACGTGATCGTGGATGATTGAATAAGCTGCATACTGTGACCAAGGATTTTTGGGAACGTATGTGGCTTTTTTTATTGTAGTAATAAAAAGTACTGTGCGGATTTTGTCGAAATGATTTGCTTGCAGTATAGACCATATTGTGGTAAGCTGATCTTATCAAAAAAAAAAGCAGTTCCGGGATTCTATGGAAATGCTGTAAAAGCATATTTTCTAAAAATAATCTTATTTTTCTATTACATTTCATATATCAGGCAGATTGCCTGTCATCTCAGAAAATTCATGCTTTTTTCCATTTTTCAGCAGGAGTTTTCAGATGAGGCTCCTTGAGATCAAAACAGAGGAGTCGTGTATGATCGTAAACAATAACAGAACAAACAGCTCTAACTTGCGGCAGTGGCATCCTGCATTTTTTGCTGATATCCAGATAGAACTGGAGGCAGAAAGGGAGAATCTGATTTTTGAGAATGAGCATCAGCTTGGGACGAAACCAATGGAGATCGATGCGCTTGTGATCAAAAAGAAATCAGATATCCCCATTAATAAAAACATAGGAAGGATCTTCCGAAAATATAATATCATTGAGTATAAGAGTCCGACGGATTATATAAGCATCAATGATTTTTATAAGGTGTGTGGATATGCATTTTTTTATAAAGCGGATACGGTAACTGAGGATGAAATCCCAATTGAGGAGATTACGATCTCTTTGGTAAGCAGGGCATATCCCCGGAAGATGCTCCGTCATTTGAGGGAGTTTTGGAAATGCCGGGTAAAAAAGATGGAAGAAGGAATTTATTACGTAACAGGATCTAAGATCCCAATCCAGGTCATTGTAACAGAGCAGTTGTCGAAGAAGAAAAATCTGTGGCTGAGAAGTCTGACTGATAGAATAAAAGATAAGGAAGATATGAAACGACTTCTCAATGAATACAGAGAAAAGCAGAAAAATCCTTTGTACGAATCAGTTATGCAGATGATCGTAAGGGCTAATGAAGAAAAATTCAGGGAGGCGGATTGTATGTGTGAAGCATTAAATCGGATCATACAGGATCAGATCGAGGAAAAGATAAGAAAAAGTTTACAGGCTGGCTATGATGAAGGGTATGGAATTGGAATGCAGGATGGAATAAAGGATGGAATGCAGCGGGGAATGCAACAGGGAATGCAGCAGGGAATGCAACAGGGAATGCAACAGGGAGAACATAGTATTAACAGTTTGATCCTCTGCCTTGCTGAGCTGGGGAGGACGTCTGATATTATAAGATCGGCATCAGATCCGGAATACCAGAAGAAATTGTTAAAGGAATTTGGGCTTTTGCCGTAGTAGCTGAATATTCCATATATTTTAAGAGCATATTGTGCTGTATTTTGGGATTGCATTTAATAAGATACTTTTTTGCCTGTATTTCCTATGATTTTGCGTGGAAATACAGGCTTTTTTGTGCTATAATAAACTCTGTATTCGTATGTAAAAAATATTTATTTTACAGGTATAAATGACACTTCCGGAGCGGGTTTGAGAATTGCTTTCTGCAAAATGAAAATACAGTATTTCCTGAAATTAACAGATCAGTTTATCTTGCTCAGGATTTGATGTAATGATTTCTGAAGCTGCTATGGTTCTGCAGAAATGAATTTTCAAACACGTCCGGACGACAAGAACAGGAGGAATGACATGGGCGCAGAGAATACAGAATACGGCGCGGATCAGATCCAGATCCTGGAAGGACTGGAAGCCGTACGTAAGAGGCCTGGAATGTATATCGGAAGTACCTCCAGCCGTGGACTTCATCATCTCGTATATGAGATCGTGGATAACGCAGTCGATGAAGCACTGGCTGGTTTTTGTACGGAGATCCATGTAGATATCAATCCGGATAATTCCATTACAGTTACAGATAATGGTCGTGGTATTCCGGTTGGTATCAATCATAAGGCTGGTATTCCGGCAGTTGAGGTTGTATTTACCATTCTTCACGCAGGCGGTAAGTTCGGCGGTGGAGGATATAAGGTTTCCGGTGGTCTTCACGGTGTTGGTGCATCTGTTGTAAATGCACTTTCCGAATGGCTGGAGGTTACCATCTACCGAGAGGGTAAGGAATACAAACAGAGATATGAGCGTGGCAAGACTATGTACCCGCTGAAGGTGGTAGGTGACTGTGATCCGGGGCTTTCAGGAACGAAGGTTTATTTCCTTCCGGACAAGGAGATCTTTGAGGAGACTGTTTATGATTATGATATCCTGAAACAGAGACTTCGTGAGATGGCTTTCCTGACTAAGGGTCTTCGTATCGTTCTGGAGGATAAGAGAGAGGGACAGGAGCGCGAGAAGGTATTCCACTATGAGGGTGGTATCCGTGAGTTTGTAAGCTACCTGAACAGAAGCAAGGAGGCTCTTTACCCGGAGATCATTTACTGTGAGGGTGAGAAGGACGGCGTGTCTGTAGAGGTTGCGCTGCAGCATAATGATTCCTATACAGAGAACACCTATGGCTTTGTAAACAATATCAATACACCGGAGGGCGGTACACACATTACCGGTTTCCGTAATGCGATCACCAATACATTTAATGATTATGCACGTAAGAACAAGCTTCTCAAGGACAGTGAGCCGAACTTAAGCGGTGATGATATCCGTGAGGGCCTGACTGCAATCGTCAGTGTTAAGATCGAGAATCCGCAGTTTGAGGGTCAGACCAAGCAGAAGCTTGGAAACAGTGAGGCAAGAGGTGCGGTAGACAGTGTTGTAAGTAAACAGCTGGAGATTTTCCTGGAGCAGAATCCTGCAGTTGCCAAGGCTACCGTTGAGAAATCTGTTCTTGCACAGAGAGCCAGAGAGGCAGCCAGAAAGGCACGTGACCTTACAAGAAGAAAATCCGCACTGGACAGTATGTCACTTCCTGGAAAGCTTGCAGACTGTTCTGACAAGAATCCGGAGAACTGTGAGATCTATATCGTAGAGGGAGATTCCGCGGGCGGTTCTGCCAAGACAGCGAGAAACCGTGCCACACAGGCAATCCTTCCACTGCGTGGTAAGATCCTGAATGTTGAGAAGGCACGTCTGGATAAGATTTACGGAAACAAAGAGATCAAGGCAATGATCACTGCCTTCGGAACCGGAATCCATGAGGATTTTGATATTTCCAAGCTTCGTTATCACAAGATCATTATTATGACCGATGCCGATGTTGACGGTGCGCATATCGCAACACTGCTTCTGACCTTCCTGTATCGTTTCATGCCGGAGCTGATCAAGCAGGGATATGTATACCTGGCGCAGCCTCCTCTCTATAAAGTGGAGAAGAACAAAAAGGTATGGTATGCATATGACGATGATGAGCTGAATAATATCCTTACCGAGATCGGACGTGACGGAAACAATAAGATCCAGCGTTATAAAGGTCTGGGTGAGATGGATGCCGAGCAGCTCTGGGAGACTACTATGGACCCTGAGAAGAGAATCCTTCTCCGTGTGACCATGGACGAAGCTGCCACATCTGAGATCGATCTGACATTTACCACTCTTATGGGAGACAAGGTAGAGCCAAGACGTGAATTTATCGAAGAAAATGCAAGATTCGTTAAGAATCTTGATATCTAGGAGAATAAAGAAGAATGGAAGATAATATTTTTGACAAAGTCCACGAAGTGGATCTGGAAAAAACGATGAAGGAATCTTACATCGACTATGCCATGAGTGTTATCGCCTCACGAGCTTTGCCTGATGTAAGAGACGGTCTGAAGCCGGTACAGCGTCGAGTTCTGTACTCTATGATCGAGCTGAATAATGGTCCTGACAAGCCACACAGAAAATGTGCGCGTATTGTCGGTGATACCATGGGTAAATATCATCCGCACGGTGACAGCTCCATCTATGGTGCGCTGGTCAATATGGCTCAGGAATGGTCCACAAGATATCCGCTGGTTGACGGACATGGAAACTTTGGTTCCGTGGATGGTGACGGTGCGGCTGCCATGCGATATACAGAGGCACGTCTCAGCAAGATATCCATGGAGATGCTTGCTGACATCAACAAGGATACGGTTGATTTTCAGCCGAACTTTGATGAAACAGAGCGTGAGCCGGTTGTGCTTCCGGCACGTTTTCCGAACCTTTTGGTAAACGGTACTACAGGTATTGCGGTAGGTATGGCAACCAATATTCCGCCGCATAACCTTCGTGAAACTATCAATGCAGTTGTTAAGATCATTGACAACATTGTAGAAGAAGACAGAGAAACAGCTATGGAGGAGCTTCTTGAGATCGTAAAGGGACCGGACTTCCCTACAGGAGCGACCATCCTCGGAACGAGAGGAATCGAGGAAGCTTACCGTACCGGACGTGGCAAGATCCGTGTCCGTGCGGTGACGAATATCGAGACTTTGCCAAACGGTAAATCCCGTATCGTGGTTACCGAGCTCCCGTACCTTGTAAACAAGGCACGTCTGATCGAGAAGATCGCAGAGCTTGTCCGTGACAAAAAGATCGACGGGATCACAGACCTGAACGACCATTCCAGCCGTGAGGGTATGCGAATCTGTATTGATCTTCGTAAGGATGCCAATGCCAACGTGATCCTGAATCTGCTCTACAAGCATACACAGCTGCAGGATACTTTTGGTGTGATCATGCTTTCTCTTGTTCCAAATCATGGAAGTATGGAACCGAAGGTTCTGAATCTGAAAGAGATGCTGGAGTACTATCTGGAGCATCAGGAGAATGTAGTTCGCAGAAGAACACAGTATGATCTTAATAAGGCACAGGAGAGAGCCCATATTTTGGAGGGTCTTCTGAAGGCACTTGATAATATTGACGAAGTGATCCGCATCATCCGTGGTTCCCGCAACGTACAGATCGCCAAGCAGGAGCTGATCGAACGTTTTGAGCTGACAGATGTGCAGGCACAGGCGATCGTGGATATGCGTCTCCGTGCATTGACAGGTCTGGAAAGAGAGAAGCTGGAGGCTGAGTATGCAGAGCTTATGGAGAAGATCCGCAAGTTCCAGGCAATCCTTGCTGACCGCAAGCTCCTTCTCCGGGTGATCCGTGAGGAGATCCTTGCCATTGCAGAGAAATACGGCGATGACAGAAAGACTTCCATCGGATACGATGTATATGATATCTCTACAGAGGATCTGATCCCGAGAGAAAATACAGTGATCGCAATGACAAAGCTTGGTTATATCAAGCGTATGACCGTTGACAACTTCCGCAGCCAGAACCGTGGCGGCAGAGGAATCAAGGGTATGCAGACGATTGAGGATGACTATATCGAAGAGCTTCTGATGACGACAACGCACCATTATCTCATGTTCTTTACTAATACAGGACGTGTATACAGACTGAAGGTATATGAGATCCCGGAGGCCGGTCGTACAGCCAGAGGAACTGCGATCATCAATCTTCTGCAGCTTGCACCGGGAGAAAAGATCACAGCTGTGATCCCGCTTCGTAAATATGAAGAGGGTCATTATCTGATGATGGCCACCAAGAAAGGCCTTGTGAAGAAAACTCCGATCAAGGATTACGAGAATGTCCGTAAGACAGGTCTTACAGCAATCGTTCTCCGTGATGATGACGAGCTGATCGAGGTTAAGGCTACTGATAATAACAAAGATATTATTCTTGTGACCAGGGACGGACAGTGTATCCGCTTTAAGGAAACAGATGTCCGTAGCACAGGCCGTGCGTCCATGGGAGTAAGAGGTATGAATCTTACTGACGGTGATGAAGTTGTTGCCATGCAGCTGAATACTCAGGGAGATTATCTGCTTGTAGTTTCCGAGAACGGAATGGGTAAACGTACAGCTATGAGTGAGTTCGTTGTCCAGAACCGTGGCGGTAAGGGTGTGAAGTGCTACAAGATCACCGAGAAGACCGGAAATGTTGTCGGCGCCAAGGCTGTCAACGAAGAGAACGAGATCATGATGATCACTACAGAGGGTATCATTATCCGTCTGCAGTGTGCGGATATCTCTGTTCTTGGAAGGATCACCTCCGGTGTGAAGATGATCAATCTTACAGAAGGTGTAACCGTTGCAAGTATCGCCAAGGTAAGAGATAAAGATCCGGAAGCAGATACAACTACCGAAAAAGCTGACGGAAAAACCGGCGATAACGAAGAAGGCTCTGCAGAGGAAACTGTCACAGGCAGTGAAGAGGAATAAGGTCGAGGATAAGTCATGACGACGACAAAGAAAAAACGCAGAAAAAAATCAGTAAAGAAGCTGAAATACTCTAATAAAAAACTGAATTTTGTCCACATTGCGACACTGGCGGGGATCATTCTGATCCTGCTGGTGATCGTTCTGGCGGCCAGGGGCTGCGGAAAGATCAGCCACAGAACTCCGGAGGGGGTTGTGGAAGGCTACATCAAAGCGGCAGCAGCAGGCAAGAATAAAAAGATGCAGAGCTGTTACAGTGCGGATAAGTTATCGGATGAGGCGAAAACAGAGATTTCCTCCACGATAAAATATTTTCAGGCCCATGGAGTAAAGGATGTAAATATCGACAGCTGTGGCTCCATTTCTGAAAACAAAAATTATTCTTATGTTTATATCCGCTATAATCTTGTTCTGGAGAACGAGCAGGAATATCCATGTATCAGTACCTATCTTGTAAAGGTCCAGGACAAAAAGTATTATCTGTATGCGCCTTCTGAGATTTCAGATAAGATCAGCCAGCAGGCTGCCAAGGATTATCAGAAATTTATGACTACGAAAACCTATACAGATTATACAAAGGCTTATGAGGTTTTTCTGAAAAAGAATCCGGGATACGAGGATAAGATCGCAGGGAAACTGAACGGATAAAGCAGAGGCGGGAGGATGTAAGAATGAAGCGGATTTTGCTGATGGTGCTCAGAAATATAGTCTTTGTTCCTTACTGGTGGATCAAGCTTTGCTGGTATGCAGCGCATACAGATGATTATCCGGAAGAGAAGAAATACGCATTCCTGAGACTGGTAGATGAGCATGCCATCGAAGGCGGAAATATCCATATTGATGTGCATGGAGCTGAAAATATCCCAAAAGAAAAGGGATTTATGTTTTTTCCGAATCACCAGGGACTGTTTGATGTGCTGGCGATCATCCGGGCATGCCCGGTTCCTTTTTCGGTAGTTGCCAAGAAGGAAGTTGGAGAGATTCCTTTTCTGAAGCAGGTTTTTGCCTGTATGAAGGCCTTTATCATTGACAGGGAAGACCTGAAGCAGTCCATGCAGGTCATTGTCAATGTAATACGGGAAGTGAAGGCTGGTCGTAATTATCTGATCTTTCCGGAGGGAACCAGAAGTAAAAACGGAAATCATCCGGGGCCGTTCAAGGGCGGCAGCTTCAAGACTGCCACCAAGACGAAATGCCCGATCGTTCCGGTTGCACTGATCGATTCCTTTAAGGCTTTTGATACCGGTTCTACAGAGAGGATCACCGTACAGGTGCATATCCTTCCTCCGATGTATTATGAGGAATACAAAGATATGCATACCACAGAGCTCGCAGAAGAAGTGAAGAGACGGATCGAAAAGGTGATCGAAGAGAATATTATGTAAAAAAGAAAAGACTTTGATGAAGTTGGAATAAAAACATCATCAAGGTCTTTTTTTTGTTGTATGTTTTATATAAAAACGAAACGTTTTATTTGTGAATTGTTGGGCATATACAACCAAAAGGTTTGATGATAACATAGAGGCATCCATACAATATAAATAAAAGATGTAAAGAGGACGAACAGATGAAAAAAGAAGAATACCTTTCTCTGATCGATGAGGTGATCGCACAGGGACCATACACGGATACCTGGGATTCTCTCTGTGAGCATCCTACGCCGAAGTGGTATGCAAGAGATAAATTCGGAATTTTTATCCACTGGGGTGTTTACAGTGTTCCGGCTTTCGGAAATGAATGGTATCCCAGAAATATGTATGTGAAAGGCTCTAAGGAGAACCTGCATCATACAGAGAAATACGGAACTCTGGATAAATTCGGTTACAAGGATTTTATTCCTCAGTTTAAGGCTGAGAAGTTTGATCCGAAGGAATGGGCGGCCTTATTTAAAGAGGCGGGGGCGAAATTCGTAGTTCCGGTAGCGGAGCATCACGATGGATTTCAGATGTATGCCAGTGACCTTTGTCGCTGGAACGCTGCTGAGATGGGACCGAAAAGAGATATTCTCGGAGAGCTGAAGACAGAGGTTGAGAAAGAGGGAATGGTTCTCGGTGCTTCTTCTCACAGAGCAGAGCATTACTGGTTCTTTAATGGAGGTCGTCAGATCCCGGAGGCTGATGTCAATGATCCGGAATATGCGGATCTTTATGGGCCGGCAGCAGGAATCACCAGAGATATGAGTGATATTTATGACAATCCTCCGACAGAGGAGCATATGCAGGACTGGCTTGTCCGCACCTGCGAGATCGTGGATAAATATCAGCCATCCATCGTGTATTTTGACTGGTGGATCCAGCAGTATGCATGGAAACCGTATCTTCGTAAATTTGCAGCATATTATTATAACCGTTCTGCACAGTGGGGAAAAGAAACAGCCATTGATGCCAAATTTGACGCATATGTTTACGGCAGCGCAGTCAATGATCTGGAAAGAGGTCAGTTAGACCATATCACGCCGGATCTGTGGCAGAATGATACGTCTGTAGCTAAGAACTCCTGGGGCTATACCATTGGAAATGATTATAAGAAGCCTTCCGATGTAGTGCTGGATCTGATCGATGTAGTCAGCAAAAATGGTGCACTTCTTCTTAATATCGGACCGAAGCCGGATGGAACAATTCCGGAAGAGGATGCACATATCCTGAGAGAAATGGGAAAATGGCTGAAGGTAAACGGAGAGGCGATATACGGAACCAGATACTGGAAGACATTCGGAGAGGGACCGACGGTGGTTCCGGAGGGACATTTCACGGATACCTATGATAAGCACTTTACTTCTGAGGATATCCGTTTTACAAGTAAGAGCAATCATATTTATGCGACTGTTCTGCACTGGCCGGAGGATGGAGAGATCCATATCAAAGCTCTTGGCAATGATATGAAGCTTTTGAAATCCACGATCCGGGATATTGAGATCCTCGGAACAGATCTGCATCCGGCATTTGCGAGAAATAAAGAACTGGATATTTCCTGCGGAAGAGGGGTTATTGAGGCGGGAGATATGCCGGTGGTATTGAAGATCACAGTAGAATAGCTGTTGGGGGAAGCAAGTAAATTATAATGTCTTTTTGAAAGGACAGAAAGGATAAGGTATTTTAATTATGGGAGATGTAAGATTCACAGGAAACTGGAACTCTGTAAATGCACACACAGTTCCAAAATGGTATGAGGATTGTAAATTTGGAATTTTTATCCATTGGGGAATTTATTCCGTGCCGGCATTTGCACCGCATACATGGGAGCTGGGAGAGGTTGATTCCAAGGAATGGTTTGCGGATAATCCGTATGCAGAATGGTATTACAATTCTCTGAACATTGGAAAAGGTCCTACATATAAGCATCATATAGAAAAATACGGAAAAGATTTCAAATACGAAGATTTTATTCCTATGTGGAAAGCTGAAAACTGGGATCCGAAGCAGTGGGCAGAGATCTTCAAAGAAGCAGGTGCGGAGTATGTTGTTCTGACAACCAAGCATCATGACGGATTCTGCCTGTTCCCAAGTAAATATACACATTTCAATTCCGTAGAAATGGGACCGAAGAGAAATATCACCGGTGAGCTGACAGAAGCTGTCCGTGATGCAGGAATCCGCATGGGCCTGTATTATTCCGGACTGATCGACTGGCAGTATGCAAACGATCCTATTTTTGAGGATGATGATCTGTTTGGAACAGCCAGCCCGACATTTGCATATGCAGATTATTCCTATAATCAGATGAAAGAGCTTGTAGATGATTATGCACCGAGTGTGTTCTGGAATGATATCGGATGGCCGACACAGAGTGAAGAGATGATGCCGTATTTCTTTGCACATTATTACAATAAGGTTCCGGAGGGTGTGGTAAATGACCGTTTCAACGGACGTTATCACGATTTCCTTACTAAGGAATATAAATCCGGTTCTGTAAACAGAAATGAGAAATGGGAGATGTGCCGTGGAATGGGCTTATCCTTCGGTTATAATGCCAACGAAGGCGATGACAAGCTGATCTCTGTTCCGGATCTGATCTCACTTCTTGTTGGAACAGTGGCAAATAACGGAAATCTTCTCCTGAACATCGGCCCGAAGGCAGACGGAACTATCCCGGAGGAGCAGGTAAGAAGACTGAAGATCCTGGGTGCATGGCTGAAGGTAAACCATGACGGTATTTACGGAACACGCTGCAGTGACCGTGAATCTGAGCTGCTTGAGAGTGGAATCGAGCTCCATTATACACAGAAAGACGGAAATCTGAATGTGTTTGCAGATCATCTGAAGGAAGGTGCCAATGAATTCCTGATCAAGGGCTATCACGGAGCGCTGAGACCATTTGATCCGGCAGTGAAGGTAGAAACTGAAGATACTGCAGAAGGACTTCTTGTGAAGATTCCGGAATATAAAGAAGATATGTATGTGGTTGGATTAACCAACAGATTCTAAATGATGAACATGAGGACCGGATGTATGTCGGTCCTTTTGTTGCTGCATGGGAGAAGATCGTGGATATCCGATCGATTCTCAGGGAGGGAGCTTTTATGTTTGGGAAAAAAATCGCAATACTGTTATCAACGGCAATGATCCTGACAGGGTCCTGTGTATCTTCTGTGGCTGTACATGCACAGACTGGTTATGCGGCTGAATATGCACAGGAAGCATCGGCAGCAGGTGTGCAGAGCACTGCAAAGCTTGTTGCGAAGGGCTCCTGTGGAAGCAAAGCTGTTTACCGGTTGTACTCCAATGGAAACCTGCAGATACAGGGAAAAGGGGAGGTTAAGGTTACCGATGATTTTTCATACAGATCAGCAATGATAAAAACAGTAACCGTTGCATCTGGGATCACGGGAATCGGTGACAGAACCTTTTCAGACTGCAGAAATATGAAGAGGATTTCGTTGCCGGGAACTCTGCGGAGTATTGGAGTAAGAGCATTTGGAGATACTGCGATCACCAGGATCAAGCTTCCTGATGGACTGAAAAGCATTGGTGCATATGCTTTTTACCAGAGTAAGCTTATGAGCCTGGATGTACCGAAAACTGTGACAAAAATTGATGAATATGCTTTCAGTTACTGTAACAGTCTGGAATCTGTCATCATTCCGGGAAGTGTGAAAATATTACCGGAATCGTTATTTGAGGCGGATATGAAGCTGAAAAAGGTTACGCTTGGACAGGGCGTTTCCAGGATAGAAAGAGCGGCCTTTCGGCATTGCGGTTTGACAGGAGTAAGCTTTCCGGACAGTGTTACGGTTATTGGTGAAGGTGCGTTTTCTTTTTGTCCAGATCTCAGAAAGGTGTCGTTGCCGAAGAAGCTTACAGAGATCGGGAACGGTGTATTCAGTAATTGTCGAAAACTGGGGAATATTACAGTACCTGCCAGTGTAAAAAAGATCAGAAGCCATGCTTTTTATGATTGCCTGGCAATGAAAAAGATTACGATCCTCAACAGTAAAACAGTGATAGAAAAAGAAGCGATCGGCTATAATTTCAATAGTGGAAAAAATAAAACTTTTGTCATTGCCGGAAAAAAGGGTTCTACTGCTCAGACTTACGCAAAGAAAAATGGGTTCCGTTTTTTGAACAATACTGCCGCAGTAAGGACCGCAAAGATGACCGGCGTGCCCAAAACAAAAACCATACTTCGTGGAAAAACATATACGATCCAGGCAGTGACCGTGCCGTATTACAGCGACGAAAAGATTCTTTTCCGTTCCTCGGATCGCAGGATCGCTACGGTAAATTCCAAAGGTGTTGTAAAGGGAATCCGAAAAGGGACGGCCGTGATCACCGTGCAGAGCGGAGCGAAAAAACTGAACTGTAAGATAACGGTGAAGTAACGATGAAGCAGGCGTACGTAAAATCGCCATAACAGTGAAAGGATACAAAAGAAAATAAAAACAGAAGCCCGGCAGATGAAACATGGAGAGTTATCACATGTGCAGCTGCCGGGTTTTTTATAAATATAGAAACCCTTAAAATAAGGAATAAAATGGCTTGTTATACCCTTAAAATAAGGGTATATTAATAAAAAAGGGGGAATCTAAAATGACAGGATATGCTGTGAAACATTCGATACGGGCAGAAGATATACGAATTTTAAGGAAGAAATTGAAGCTTACACAAAAAGATTTTGCAAAGTTAGTAAATGTATCTCAGAAAACAATAGAAAGATGGGAAAGTGAAAATCGGGATATTACAGGACCGGTTACGACATTAGTTCATATTTTAAACGAGTATCCTCAGATAGAGGAAAACCTCCGCGTGCCGGAAAAAGAATATCCGATACGCTTATGGTACATGTTTAAGAGTGAAATATGTACGATTATTGATGTGGATGAGAGAGGCAGAAAAGTAAAAATATATAATTATACAAACAATTTTATTAAAAAAGCATTTGGCCGAAATGAAAAACCAACCTTTGAAGAATACGAGGAATTTCTGGAATCTCGTTGTTTCCCGAGACAACGAGACAAAATAAAATTGGTATTAGAAGATTTGAATCTGCCATTTTATGATCCGTTTATGATCATAGAAAAGACCGAAGGAAGAATGGCAGAGGATGATTTCTGGATCAGGATTGAGAGGTAAAAATGGTACAGCTTTTTGAACAGGATATCAAAACAAATGACAGACAATCGTCAAAAGGAAACCAATTGAAATGGTGCAGGAACAATGTATGGTATAAAGCTGATTATATGGGATATGAGGGATTGGTGGAATATGTTGTTTCACGTTTGTTGGAAAAATCTTCACTGAAACAGGAAGAGTATGTTTTATATAAAACAGAAGAGATTAGTTATAAGAGAAGAAAATATCTGGGATGTAAAAGTGAAAATTTTTTGCCTGAGGGATGGCAGCTTATTACATTAGAAAGACTTTTTTATGGATTTTATAATGAAAGTCTTTATAAAAAATTATTCACGATTCCAGAACATTCGGAAAGACTGGAATTTATAGTAGATCAGACGGAACGCATTACGGGAATTAGCGATTTTGGAAAGTATATGAGTAAGATCCTGGCAATTGATACATTTTTTATGAATGAAGATCGGCATATGCATAATATTGGAGTCTTAATGGATGCAGAAGAAAAATATCATTTATGTCCAATATTTGATAATGGTGCAGGACTGCTATCAGATATACAGATGGATTATCCGATGGAAGAAAACATAAATAATCTGATGGAGGAGGCACGATCAAAAACTCTGTGTGAAGATTTTGATGAGCAGATCGAGATTGCAGAAGAATTGTATGGTCAGCAGATAAGGCTGAAATTTAATGAAAAAGATGTAAAAGAAATATTGGATATGGAAAGTTATTATTCGCAGGAATATAAAGAAAGAGTATTTGAGATTATTATGAACAGGAGAAGAAAGTACAGATATTTATTTTGAATAACTGTGCGTCGTATTCTTGGCATTTTGGTAATAAAGCAGGTGCAAAAGTTATCACATGTGCAGCTGCCGGTTTTTTACAGTAAAAAAATGTTCAAAAATGTCTGTAAACAGACAAAATATGACGAAAATATTCTAAACAAAGCTTGATTAAATGTGATGGGAAATTTATAATTTTAGTATAAATGTGAATTGGAAAATGGGGGAACGGTCACATCCAAAGGTGTTGTAAAAGGCATCAAAAAAGGAACTGCAACCATTACCGTTCAGAGTGGTTCCAAAAAACTGACCTGTAAGGTAACGGTTAAATAATTCAAAGGATATTAGTAATCAGCATTTGTTATTTACTCATAGTTATATCTTATATGTTTGAGTACGCAAAACAGACTGGAGCTTGATAAGAATATATATCAGGTTCTCAGTCTGTTTTTATATATTGCAGGCAAAAAAAGAACACGTTTTCACAAAATAAGATTGACTTTTTTCAAAACTCTTATTATCATATAAAACATATTTAATTACTATGAAATAAGGAATGATAAAAAGTTCTGTTACACTGATGATGCTGAGTTACACAGATGACGTTGAGCAGCATACAGGACTGGCAGCGGGCAGACTTTTTTCAGAAGGAGGGGACGGGTACATGTCCATCAAGAAGATTGCAGAAAAGGCAGGGGTTTCACCGGCGACGGTTTCCAGAGTTTTGAATAATCCCAATTATAAATGTTCTGTTTCCGGACTCAGGGATAAGATATGGAAAACAGCTATCGAGATGAATTATGTGCCCAACGAGGCGGCCCGGAATCTGAAAAAAGGCGTTTCCGCAAAGCAGGAGAAAACCTGGTACATCAATATCCTGATGACAAGAACCGATTCTTCCACAACGGATCCGTTTTTTGCGGAGCTCCTTCGGGTGATCGAAAGTGAGATCCATGATAAAAACTGCATTCTTTCCAAAGTATGGTATATGTCTGTGTTTTCCGATGACCGGAAGTGCCGAAGGGAGAATCTGGACCGGCTGATCGACGGAATGTATGATGAGGTGGAAGGGAAAAGGGACGGACTGATCATCATCGGCAGATGTAATAAAGAGGCTTTGAAGAAGCTGAATAAGAAGTATAAGAGTGTGGTATCGGTGAACCGGAATTCTACCAATTATGAAGTGGATGAGGTTCTTTGCGATGGGAAAAAGATCGCAGCAGCGGCAGTGGAATATCTGATCTCCCTGGGGCACAAAAATATCGGATATATTGGCCAGTGCCATAGCGAAGATCGGTATAACGGATATCTGGAAACACTGAAGAAGCATGATCTGGATGTGATACCGGAGTATGTTATCGAAACAAAGCAGACTGAGGCCGAGGGTTATGAAGCCATGGAAAAGTTCTTTCAGTCGGACGACATGCCAACCGGAATCTACTGTGCCAATGATATTTCGGCGATCGGAATGCTGAAGTGCCTGAATAAATTTCGGAACCGGTATTATATGCCTTCGATCATATCCAGCGATGATATACAGGAGGCACAGTTTACCAGACCGATGCTGACAACGGTGAGCCTGCCCAAGGAAGATATGGGAAAATTTGCATTGTACCTGCTGCTGGACCGACTGAAAGGCGGACATTCCGGTATTGTGCGAATGGAGCTGGAAGGCAGACTGATGATACGGAACAGCTGCAGCAGTGTGGAGGACAGTATGTGGAGCGATTATTGTATCTGAGTGTTGCGGATACGCAGATATAGTGACAGACAGGATGCAGTTGCGCAATGACCAGAGTATTTTCGTGAAAACGTTTTCAGATATTCCTATTTAATTAATGGGAATAATATGGTTTAATGTATTCAATTCAAACAAAAAAATTACAGAACCACAGTAAACGGAAAGAACAGGTATGATTTGACAGCGAAATGAAGCAGTTACATTGTTGGGAAAAAGATTTCTAAATAAAATGTGGTTGTAAAGGAGTACACAGATCATGAAAAGAAAACGCATCGCAGGTGTCTGTATCACAGTGGTAGCAGTGGTACTGGCAGGAACTTTTGCAGTATCGGGAAACAATACAAAGGATAAAAATCATGTGGAGATCATCAATGTGTCCTATGATCCGACCAGAGAATTTTATGAAGCATATAATAAGATTTTTTCAAAATATCGGAAAGAGGAAACAGGTCAGAGTGTGGATGTGATCCAGTCTCATGGCGGTTCCGGAAAGCAAGCCCTTGAGATTTCCAACGGACTTCCTGCGGATGTGGCGACACTTGCACTGGAATATGATATCGATGCGATCCGGAATGCCGGTCTGATCGACAAGGGCTGGATCGATGAATATCCGGATGACAGTGCTCCTTATACTTCCACCATTGTATTTCTTGTTCGGAAGGGAAATCCGAAGAATATCCACGACTGGGATGATCTGACAAAGGATGGTGTGGGGGTGATCACTCCCAATCCGAAAACCTCCGGTGGTGCCCGCTGGAATTACATGGCAGCCTGGGCTTATGCCAATGAGAAATATAACGGCAACGAGACAGAGATGAAAGCCTTTATCAAGAAGCTTTACAAAAATGTTCTGGTTCTGGATTCCGGAGCAAGAGGTGCCACAACCTCTTTTGTGGAAAACGGGCAGGGTGATGTGCTGATCGCCTGGGAAAATGAAGCGTTTCTTTCTGTAAGGGATAATCCGGATGATTACGAGATCGTAACGCCGGGCATCAGTATCCTGGCACAGCCATCCGTTGCTGTTGTAGATGAAAATGTGAAAAAGCATGATAATGCAGAAGCTGCGAAAGCATATCTGAAATATCTGTATTCCGATGAAGCTCAGGAGCTGATCGCGGAGAATTACTATAGGCCGGTTGATCAGACGATCCTGAAAAAGCATGCAGATACTTTTGACCTGAAGGTGAAGCTGACAACGATCAAAGATTTCGGCGGCTGGGATGCAGTTCAGAAAAAGCATTTCGCAGACGGCGGAGTGTTTGATGAGATCTATGAAGAGTAGAAGAGCCTGAGATTTTGTAACAGATCAGAGAGTTGTAGAAGAGTCAGAGATTTGCAACAGATTAGAGAATTGTAGAAGAGTCAGAGATTTGCAGCAGACCGGGAATTTGTAACAGACCAGAAACTTAGAATAGAAAAGAGGGGAGACAGAAATGAAGAAACAACAGAGCAAACGTGTGATACCAGGCTTTGGACTGACAATGGGAGTGACTTTGGCGATGCTGAGTATCGTAGTTCTGATCCCTCTTGCGTCTTTGGCAGTATACTCGGCGCGGCTTGGTTTTCGGGAATTTATTGAGGTGATCACACGGCCGAGGGTTTTGTCCGGATTCTATGTAAGCTTTATTACCGCATTTGCGGCCACAGTGATCAATGCTATTATGGGCCTGGTCCTTGCGTGGGTGCTGGTAAGATATGATTTTCCGGGAAAAAGGATCATGGATGGAATGATCGAGCTGCCTTTCGCACTGCCGACTGCAGTTGCCGGTATCTCACTGACATCCCTGACATCCGATAAAGGTCTGGTGGGAAGCTTTTTTGCAAATTTCGGTATTAAGATCGCATATACCAGGATCGGTATCACGGTGGCATTGATCTTTGTGGGAATCCCTTTTGTGGTCAGGGCCATTCAGCCGGTTCTGGAGAAGCTGGACGGTTCCTATGAGGAGGAGGCTCGTGTCATGGGTGCAAAGCCATTCACCGTTTTTCGCAGAGTTATTCTTCCTGAGCTTCTGCCGGCAATGCTTTCCGGGGCAGGACTTGCCTTCGGACGCTGCCTGGGAGAATACGGAAGCGTTGTTTTTATCGCAGGAAACAAACCTTATTATACAGAGATCACGCCGCTGATCATCATGTCAAAGCTTCAGGAGTTTGACTATGAAAGCGCAACAGCTATCGCACTGGTTACACTGGCAGTATCATTTCTGATCCTGTTTGGTGTGAATCTGGTGCAGGCAAGAAATACGAAACGTATCAGAGGGAGGGATGCATAATGGATGAAAAAAAGAAGCAGGCTTCCGGACCGGTGAAATGGATCCTTATCGGGATTTCCGTGATCTTTCTTTTTGTGATGCTGGTACTGCCTCTGGTGGTTGTTGTAACCCAGGCGCTGAGCAAGGGATGGCAGTGCTATGTGCAGGCGGTGACAGATGAGTATACACTGAAGGCGCTGAAGCTGACCATTGAGGCGACGGCTGCGGCTGTTGTATGCAACACGATCTTTGGTTTGTGTGCGGCATGGGCAATGACCAGATTTCATTTTCGGGGAAAAAAACTCCTTACCACTTTGATCGATGTTCCGGTTACGGTATCACCGGTTATCGCAGGTCTTATCTATATCCTGGTTTTTGGAAAGCAGAGTCCTCTTTATTCTGTTCTTGAAAGTGCAGGAATCCAGATTGTATTTGCAGTTCCGGGAATTATCCTGGCAACGATTTTTGTCACGTTTCCATTTGTGTCCAGAGAGATCATACCGGTTCTGGAATCCATAGGGTCCGATGAGGAAGAGGCGGCAGCACTGATGGGAGCAAAAGGCTGGACGATTTTTACCAAGGTGACATTTCCGCATATCAAGTGGGCATTTCTCTATGGTGTTGTGCTGTGTACAGCCAGAGCCATGGGAGAGTTTGGAGCTGTGTCCGTACTGTCCGGACATCTCCGTGGAAAAACAAATACACTTCCGCTTCATGTGGAAATTCTTTATAACGAATTCCAGTATGTTCCGGCATTTGCGGTTTCTTCGATCCTGGTGATCCTGGCGGTGATCCTTCTGATCGCAAGAAATGTTCTGGAGCATAAAGGAAAGGGGGAAAAAGGCGATGTACGTTGAGTTAAAAAATATCAATAAAACATATGGGGATTACAAGGCATCTGATAACGTAAGCTTTGGTATCGAAAAGGGGAAGCTGATCGGTCTTCTGGGGCCCAGCGGAAGCGGAAAAACTACGATTCTCCGTATGATCGCCGGTCTGGAGCAGCCGGACAGCGGTGAGATCATCATCGACGGAAGAGTGGTCAATGATGTGCCTGCCAGCGAGCGAGGCATTGGATTTGTGTTCCAGAATTATGCTCTTTTCCGGTATATGACGGTGTATGATAATATTGCATTTGGCCTGAAGGTGCAGAAGGCGGACAAGAAGTATATTAAGCAGAGGGTTATGGAACTGGTAGAGCTAATCGGGCTGAAGGACCTGGAGAAAAGATATCCGAGTCAGCTGTCCGGTGGTCAGAGACAGCGAGTTGCTTTTGCCCGGGCTCTGGCTCCGAATCCGCAGCTTCTCCTTCTGGATGAGCCTTTTGCGGCGATCGATGCAAAGATCCGTACGGAGCTTCGAAGCTGGCTGAAGGATATGATCGAGAAGCTGGGGATCACCAGCATTTTTGTTACTCATGATCAGGATGAGGCTATTGAGGTGGCGGATGAAATTATTATTACCAACCGTGGACGGATCGAGCAGAAGGGAACTCCACTGGAGGTTTATCAGAATCCGGATACTGCGTTTACGGCGGGATTTTTCGGGCAGACTTCTGTGATCGATGATTATCAGGTGTTCAATCACTTCGAGGAAGTTCCGGGAGGCGAAAAAGCCATTGTCCGTCCGGAGTTTGTAAAAGTGACAAAGAAGAACGAGGAGCAGAAATATAAAAGCTCCGCAACAGAGGGCATCGTAGAACGAGTCGCGTTCCGCGGCAGCAGCCTGGAACTGAAAGTCCGTGTAGGAAACACCACACTCAGCGCCAGAAGAAGCCTTGACGAAGAACCCGTCCGGGAAGGCGAAGTTGTGGATGTGTTTGTGCAGAGGATTTTTGTAACAAAGGGAAATGAGGCAGTACTGCTACATAATACAGCTATGGTTGAGGATTGGTTAGTGATATAAAAAAATGCCGCGGGAGCGGCATTTTTTTATGAGCAAGTAGCGTTAGCGGATTGCGAATATCATATGATGTGGCCGCGGAGTGGCATTTTTTTATATATGTGAAATTTTTACACCGTAATATTCTGCAAGAGAATCCACCAGATCATCACGGATTTTTTTGTGGTCATTGCCATCCAGGGACATGACACAGGATACCATCTGACGTTTTTTGTCAACGACGCAGTATTGGCCGTAATTGCCGGACAGGATCAGTGTATCTTCCATAGGTCCCATATATATGAAATATCCATAACCATAGCTCTGGTAATCCGGATGCTCCGTCAGTGGATTGTAAGAATCGATATGTTTCTGACAGGCATCAATCACGAATTTTTTTGGGACGATCTGTTTTCCGTTCAGGGAACCCTCATGCAGAAGCAGATGTCCAAAACGAGCCAATTCATCAATCGTCAGATACAGTCCGTTAGCTGCCATACAATGTCCCTGAGGGCAGAGGGTCCAGTCCGGATTCGGAATGCCAACCGGTTCAAAGAAACGATATCGCAGATAATTCAGCAGACCCGTTCCGGATTTCTCTTCCAGAAGAACAGATAAAATATAGGAACAAAAATTGCTGTACACAAAATGAGTACCAGGTGTATATGGAAAAGAATCATTCTGAAAGAAATATCTCACCCAGTCCTTTTCTCTGTATCGCTCTGGTCCATCGCAGAAAAAGAGCGGATCTTTCTGACCGGATGACATGGTAAGAAGATCACGGATCTTTATCTTGTACAGATTTTCAGAAGGGTCGGAAGGGAAATATTTTTCAAACCAAGGATAAATGTATTCATCAAGAGTGATCAGTCCTTCACGTTCTGCGATACCTGCGGCCATTGCAACAAAAGGCTTGCTAATAGACCATATATTTAAACGGGTTTTGACCGGAAAAAGTCTAAATTCTTCTTTTAGAAGATCATTTTTATATATCTGTGCGTAGATGATATTGGAATGATGTTGCTTTGATTTCTCAAGAAAAATATCTAAAATTTCCTGCATGATAATCCCCCCCTGAAATTATTATTCGTAAAAAAGATCAAAGTCTGAATAAAGTTCTTCTAGGTCATGAAGTCGTGTACTGATGGATTTGCACCTGGTTTTGCGGATTTTTGCAACAATACTGTCAAACAGACAATAGAGGCATGAGAAGGAGTTAAATCCCATTTCATTGAGATTGATCTCTATAATGATAGCGTGGTCTGCCAGCGCCCATGCCGGTGATGAAATGCTGTCTGTGATGGCGAGTATCTTTGCACCATGATTTTTGGCAATCTGTGAATATTTCAGAGACCATTTGGTATAGCGGGCAAAAGAGATCAGAAGAACAACTGTATCCTCGGATGCTTCTGTGAGATATTCGAAATTGGAATCGTAAAATTCGTGAACCACCTTGGTATTTCCAAGAAGCTGATTCAACAGAGTTCCCATCCAGAGAGCGGCACTGTAGGAAGAGCGTGCACCAACAATGAGGCGTTTTTTGGCATTGCTCAGATGGGTAACAATCTGATCCATATCTTCCTGATTCAGATGAGATGCCCAGCTTTCCATGGAATGGAGTTCATTGGCAATGATGTTTTGATAAAAATTTCCGCTATCCAGCAGTGAATCGTCTTTTATAACCGTAGGAACGGAAAGAATATCATTCTGTACAGTACGCTGCATTTCAGAAAAACTTTCAAATCCCAGGGAATAGGCAAGGCGTATGATAGTGGTTTCGCTTACGGAAATTTCCTTGCTGAGTTTCGCAAGGGTGGAATAACTGAATGAATCAAGGTGTTGTAATATATATTCGGCAACTTTCTTCTGACCGGCAGAAAGGAAAGATACTTTTTCACGGATCAACTGTTCTATTTTCATGAAAACCTCCTGTACTGTACGATTAGTATAATAAATTATAACAGGTGTAAAGTTTGATTACAATATAATGGAGTAAAAAATTCTTCTTAACATAAAAAAAGATGTAAATAATGCACAAATTAAAGTGTGTATTTTTAATAATATTGTCAATAGAAATCTTGAAACCTAGATGTTAATATAGCATTAAATAATTCATATGACGTCAGAAAAAGAATTAATTGCACTATTAATATTAAAGTCAATAAAAAAGGGGGGCTTTTATGTCGTCAACAGTAAAGGAAATAAAAGAAAAAACAGGTTACCTGAAACGAAGTGATCTTTATACAATCGGTGTAGGACAGGCGATTGGATCGGGTGTTCTGACACTGATCGGACCGGCAATTCTTTTGACTGGTCAGTCAGCATGGTTGGCATATGTAGCTGCATGTATCTGGGGATTTATGATGATTGCACCAATTCCATGGATCACATCTACACTGAAACTTGGAGGAGGATTTTATTCTCTGGTAGGAGATATGGCCGGCAAACGAGTTGCCGGTATGTATGCAGTAGGATTTTTGCCACAGACGATCAATCTGGCGACTTATGGTGTGGCAATTGGTATGTATGCAAATTCCCTGTGGCCGCAGATCAATGCGAAATGGTTTGGAATTGCAGCCCTGAGTGTGTTCTTTGCCATCAATCTGTGTGGTGTGGATGTAATGGCGAAGGTACAGAAAATTCTGGTTATCCTGCTGTTTGTTGCACTTGGTCTGTTTATTGTTCTGGGATGCCTCCAGCTGAAAAATCCGGTGTTTGAGTTTACAGCACCAGACTTTTTCTCCAATGGTCCATCCGGATTCTTTTCCGCAATCATGCTGTATGTATATTCAACAAACGGATATTCCTGCATTATGAATTATGGTAAACAGGCAAAAGAAGCACATAAAGATATTCCAAAGGCACTTCTGTACTGTATTCCGACACTGATGGTTGTATATGGCGGTGTTGCAATTGTAGCAAGTGGTGTGCTTCCTCTGGATCAGGTAGCCGGACAGCCGCTTACCCTGGTTGCAAAAAATATTTTAAATCCGGCACTTTTCACAGTATTTATGATTGGTGGTCCGGTACTTGCACTGTCTTCATCCATTAATTCAACAATTTCCAATAACTGTATTCCGGTTGCACAGTCCTGTAAAGATGGATGGCTTCCGAAATCATGGGCAGCTCAGAACAGAAGAGGGGCTTACTGGAAACTGATGACATTTACTTATCTTATGGGAATATTACCTGTGTTACTGGACTTTTCTATCAGTGATGTTGTAAATAATATTATGCTTCTGGCATCAGCATTGGCATTTCTGCAGATTTATGCGTATTTCCAGCTTCCGAAAAAACATGCAGAAGCATGGGAAAAATCACCAATGCATATTTCTAACGGAAAATATTATTTCCTCTGCTGTTTGAGCCTGTTTGCATATATCTGCATTTTTATCAATTCTTGCAGAAGCCTGAAACTTCCGGTAGTAATCATCAGTCTGATAGCCATTGTAGTATGCATGGCTTACGGATGGTTTAGAAGTGTAAGTCCTGATGTAAAGATGGAAACAAGTGTGTGGGAGGATTAATGTTTATGAATAAAGACCAGAACCTGATCAATGAATTTGCTATCAAAACTTTAAAAGAAAATCTCAATGTTATGTATGCGCAGATATGGCGTGAAGGACAGTTAACGGCAGAATATAAAAGAATGCCGGTCAAGACACGCCTTAATACCTGGTCTGCCTGCAAGGGTGTTGTGTCCTGTGCGGTAGGAATCGCACTTGATGAAGGGCTGATTCGACTTGATGAGAAGATTGTGGATATTTTTCCAGAGTATGCACCGGAGAATCCGGAAGGATATCTGGGGGATGTAACGCTGGAAAATATGCTGACAATGACTACAGGTTTGGAAAGTTCTCTGTTTTTCTGTGACTGGCCGGAGCGTTACACAACTCCGGACTGGATCCGATATTTCTTCGAGAATGCGAAAGTGATAAAAAAACCGGGAACAGAATGGCTGTACAGCAATTTTAATACTTATATGATCAGCTGCGCGATTGAAAAACGTGCGGGAGTTAATCTTCTGGAATATTTGAGAAATCGCTTTTTTGAGCCGCTGGGAATTGGAAATCCAGACTGGACTTTGTGTCCGAAAGGGCATGTGCATGCGGCTAATGGACTTTATGTGAATATTGATGAGTTTACCCGGTATGGACAGATGATTCTTCACAAGGGAAATTATAATGGAAAACAGCTGGTGCCAGAGTCGTACATGAAGATGGCAACGTCCAATCTGGTGGATAATTCAGTGGCAGGAAGTCCGGGAAATCTTTATTCCGGTTTTGGATATGGATATCAGTTTGTCATGAATCCGGAAGCCGGTTCCTATCGATCCGATGGAAATTATGGTCAGTTCTGTCTGGCGTTTCCGGATAAAGATGTAGTAGTAACTGTGATGTCACTGGAGGGGGATTTCCAGAAAATAGGAAATCATCTATGGACTACAGTGGTTCCGGAATTATAAGAATTCTGTCTGGCAAATCAGACAATGTAAGAGGGCTTAAATCTTTCTGGCTTGACATTGGTCAGAAACCGTTTTATACTCCTGTCTTTGACAGTTGCTAAACAAAAAAATCGCTGTACCTTTTGATTTTACTGGGGTTCGGCGATTTTTTTGTGTCGTTTTGGAATATAGTATTTTATGCCGTTAATAAATTCCGGTTGACAAATTGGTATAGAAAGCATAAGATGATAGTAGCTAAGAAATGTGATGAAATTCAAACATTGGCAAAGACGAAAACCCCGGAAGTCTCGCACACTTCCGGGGTTTTCTATGCCGTTATGTAAGGGGGCTTAAGCCTTTCAGACTGTTACTGCCTGTCATTTCTGTCCAGCCATTTGCGAATATAGTAGCTAACTATATCCGCCGTAACAGAAACAAAAAATGTGATGATTAATTCGCACACTGGACTTCACCTCCTTTCTGCTGGAGGGTTGGCAGCATTAATAGTGTACTATAGTTTAGAACAAAATGGGACCGTTGTGAGAAAATTTATTGTTCTTGACATGAAGCAGAATCGGAATTATACTAATTCATGTAAATAACAGGGGAGCTTGTGATGGCAGGCTGAGAGGAAGTCTTCAACTTCGACCCTTATACCTGATTTGGATAATGCCAACGTAGGAACGTATAAGATGAATTTACGGGAGATACTTTGGTGTATCTCCTTTTTTATTGGATGCGGATGTTTTTATCCGATTGAATACGTAAGATCAGGATTTACAGGGAAGGGATTAAGAGCGAATGCTTTTAACCCCGGTATCGACAATTGAATATTGGGAAATTTGAGAGTGAACTGAGTTCATGAAGGGGTGCACCACCGCGGGTGTATTTCTTTGTGAACTCTTTTTTATTGACGAATAGCTTTTGAAGTTTCCGGAAAGGAGAGATTATGATCACAGTAAATGGTGAAAGCAGAACATTGGAAAAGCCGGTGACAGTAACAGAATATCTGGAAGCATGTAACTATGTTCCGGTGCAGGTTGTAGTAGAGCTGAATGAAGAGATCATTAAGAGAGACACTTATGATACAACAGTACTGAAAGATGGCGATGTTGTGGAGATTCTGCAGTTTATGGGCGGCGGAAGCTGCTGATGTCGCTATAGAGATAAAATTAGGTATATATACCACGGCAGTAACTGACAGATAAGTTACTGAAAAAATGCAGATGAAGAATGATCTGGCAGAAGAAGGCGCTGGTTATAAATCGGTGGAAATATTTTCTGCAAACAGCCATAAAGAAAGGTGGACATAAAAAATGACAACAGCAAACACAAATGAAGACAAACTGATCCTGGGAGGCCATGAGTTTACTTCCCGTTTTATCCTTGGTTCCGGAAAATTTTCCCTGGAGCTTGTAAAAGCATGTATTGAAAAAGCAGGAACTCAGATCGTAACACTTGCCCTGCGCCGTGCAAATGAGGGTGGGCTTGCCAATATTCTTGACTATGTGCCGAAGGATGTTACTCTTCTTCCGAATACATCAGGAGCCAGAAATGCAGAGGAAGCAGTCCGTATTGCAAGACTTTCCCGCGAGCTTGGCTGTGGAGATTTTGTAAAGATCGAAGTTATCCATGATTCCAAATATCTTCTTCCGGATAACTATGAGACCATCAAGGCAACAGAGATCCTTGCAAAAGAGGGCTTTGTAGTTATGCCATACATGTATCCGGATCTGAATGCAGCCAGAGATCTGGTGAATGCAGGAGCTGCCTGTGTAATGCCACTTGGCTCTCCAATCGGTTCCAACAAAGGAATCTGTACAAAAGAATTCATCCAGATCCTTATCGACGAGATCGACCTTCCGATCATCGTGGACGCAGGAATCGGCCGCCCGTCACAGGCATGTGAGGCTATGGAAATGGGGGCTGCAGCAGTTATGGCAAATACAGCCATTGCAACTGCAGGAGACGTCCGTGTTATGGCGGAAGCCTTTAAGAAAGCTATTGAGGCAGGAAGAAGTGCATATCTTTCCGGTATGGGAAGAACTCTGGAGAGAGGTGCAAGTGCATCCTCACCGCTGACCGGATTTCTTCATGAGTAAAATTGATAAATGAATGATTGAACGCAGAACACTAAGCGGGGGACAGGCACTGCCTGTGTAGTGAAACACAGGTATTGTCTGGTTTCAATCGAAATTGAGTTTACAGATATGCAGCAGTGAGGACCAGAGTATTGCTGCAATATATGAGAGGAGCGACATAAGAGTAATGGCAGAGACAGTACAGGCCAGTCAGCAGGACGGCCATTTTAATGAAAGCATCGTAAATGAAGAAATTCTGGAAGATATGAAAAAGAACCGTATCGATCACATGAAGTACCTTCCGGATATGGAACAGCTGGAAGAATCTGATGTAATGGATCAGGTTATTTCCGCAATGAACGCATATGATTATGATAAGTACACAGAAGCGGATGTACGGAGAGCGCTTGTTCATGACAACCGTACACCGGAGGATTTTAAAGCACTGCTTTCACCGGCAGCGCTGCCTCTTCTGGAAGAAATCGCACAGGCTGCACGGATCGAAACAAGGAAACATTTTGGAAACAGTATCTGCATGTTTACACCGATCTACATTGCAAACTACTGTGAGAACTACTGTATTTACTGTGGATTTAACTGCCACAACAAGATCCGCCGCGCACAGCTGAATGCAGATGAGATCGAGAAAGAGATGGCAGCCATTGCAGAAACCGGACTCCAGGAGATCTTGATCCTTACCGGAGAGAGCAAAACGAAATCTAATGTGGAATATATTGGAAAGGCTTGTGAGATCGCCCGGAAATATTTCAAGGTAGTCGGTCTTGAGGTGTATCCGATGAATTCTGATGAGTACGCATATCTTCACAAATGCGGTGCGGATTATGTGACGGTTTTCCAGGAGACTTATAATTCTGATAAATACGAAACTCTGCATCTGGCAGGCCACAAGAGGATTTTCCCATACAGGTTAAATACACAGGAGCGTGCGTTAAAAGGTGGCATGCGAGGTGTTGGTTTTGCGGCACTTCTGGGACTGGATGATTTCCGCAAGGATGCTTTTGCAACGGGATATCACGCATATCTTCTGCAGAGAAAATATCCACACGCAGAGATCGCTTTTTCCTGCCCGAGACTTCGTCCGATCATCAACAACGACAGGATCAACCCGAAGGATGTACACGAACCGCAGCTTCTCCAGGTAGTTTGTGCATATCGTCTGTTTATGCCGTTTGCAAGTATTACTGTATCCACCAGAGAGTGTGCCCGCGTGAGGGATAATCTGGTAAATATTGCGGCGACCAAGATCTCCGCAGGTGTCAGCACAGGAATCGGAAGCCATGTGGAAGATATCGAAGATAAGGGTGATGACCAGTTTGAGATCTCTGACGGAAGATCTGTAGATGAGGTCTTCAATGATTTGAAAAAGAACGGCCTGCAGCCTGTAATGAACGATTATATCTATCTGTAAAAACATAGATCATGGGATAACTTCTGTGGAATATGTGGAAAACCAACCACTCCGGAGAGCATTTTTCCGGGGCGGTTGTGGATAAGTGTGATGAAAAATCGCCCAGGATCCCGCGTAATACAAGGCTGATCACGTTTTCTCGAAATATTCCAAAACGGAAATTTTTCCACGGAATCCTGTATTGATTTAACGTTTTCCGGGGATTTTCTGCTGCTTTTTAGGGCAGAGATCCCGGAAATTTTGTATAGTCTGAAAACGGTTTCCAATCTAATAGTTTTCATATGTACTTACTCATGTTTATAATAGCCCCAACAACAAAACACGAGGCAAAACACAGGAGGTAAGTATTATGAAAAGAAGATGGAAATCAGCAGTAGCAGCTCTTGCAGCAATAGTAACAATTGGAAGCCTTACAGGCGTAACCACCTATGCGGCGGACAGTGTCAGCATCACCAATGTATCTTATGATCCGACCAGAGAGCTTTATGAGCAGTACAACAAGAGCTTCCAGGAACACTGGAAGGAAAAAACAGGCCAGGATGTGGAGATCACACAGTCCCATGGTGGTTCCGGCAAGCAGGCACTTGAGGTTGCCAACGGACTGGAAGCAGATGTGGTAACACTGGCACTGGAGTATGATGTAGATGCGATCCAGGATGCAGGACTCATCGATGACGGATGGGTGGACGAATTTCCGGAGGACAGCGCTCCCTATACTTCGACGATTGTATTTCTTGTGAGAAAAGGAAATCCGAAGAATATCAAAGACTGGGACGATCTGGTAAAGAAAGACGTAGGTGTGATCACACCAAACCCGAAAACCTCCGGCGGAGCAAGATGGAACTATCTGGCAGCCTGGGCCTATGCAAAAGATAAATATAACGGAGACGAGGACAAAATTAAAGAATTCATCGGAGACCTTTACAAAAACGTACTTGTCCTGGACACCGGAGCCAGAGGCGCAACGACCTCTTTCGTGGAAAACGGACAGGGTGATGTACTGATCGCCTGGGAAAATGAAGCTTATCTTTCCGTAAAGGATTATCCGGACGACTACGAGATCGTAACACCAAGCATCAGCATCCTTGCACAGCCATCTGTAGCAGTAGTCGATAAAGTCGTAGACAAAAGAGGCACCAGAGATGTGGTAGAGGAATATCTGAATTATCTCTATTCCGATGAAGCTCAGCGGATCGCCGGTGATAATTATTACCGTCCGTCAAACCAGGATATTCTGAAGGAATACTCCGATGTGTTTGACCTGGACATCAATCTTGTCACCATTGATGATTTCGGCGGATGGAAAAAGGCACAGGAAACACATTTCTCAGATGGAGGGATTTTTGATCAGATTTACGAAGGATAGACAGCAGAAGATATAGTTGGACACAATAACACAAAGAAGCTGCAGAACAGTGAAAAAACAGAGTCTGCAGCTTCTTTTATGTAAATATTGTGAATCACAAGGAATCAGGCATGGCTTCCTTCGGTCAGGGAACAGCCGTCCATTATACGGATCCCGTTTATGACATCCAGATAAGTGTCATACATTTCCTTCCATTCATCAGAGGCGTCCTTGGAGTACTGGCTGATGGTTGACAGAAGATCGTATTTTTTGCCGTCGACGGTTTCGATACGGCCGAGATAGCCCTGCCATACACTGTCCAGAGGCTGGTCTTCGCCATCGTAATATCTGGCTTCCAGAGTCAGTACAGGAACATCCTCATTGTAATAAGTCAGTTTATATCCACCATTTTCGGTTTCGGTTGTTTCATAATGGCAGAGATATTTCCAGCGCTCCGGAGTGAGGACCTGGAAGTAATCCGTCATGGCCATATCTACACGCTCTGCGTAAACGAAATCTATGGATTTGATCAGCTCTGTGGCTTCCTTTTCGGCGGCCTTATCATAGGTGTCTGACGGAGTCAGGACAAAAAGTCCGAATGTATAATCGTCAGTCTGGCATACAAGAGCATCTACATTTTTTTCTTCTTCGTTGACTTCGGTTAAGTATTGATATTTCGTGGCAGGATAAGATTCAAAGGTAAGATCCTTTTTGGTGATGATCTCACCCTTTACCGGATAGTATTCTGCCAGAAAACCCTTCAGGGAAGAATCCTCCAGAGAGGAATTCGGTACTTTTAAAACAAAGGCAGTGCTTTTTCCGCCATTTACGGAACGCTGCTCGAAATAACCTTCTTTTTCGGGCATGGATTCTCTGATCGTATCATCAGCAGGGAATCCAACCCGCATATGAAGCTCGCCGCGCTTTTCCGATTCAGAGGAATCTTCCGTGTTTGTATCGGAAGAGGAATTTGGGTATGAAGAATCGGAATCCTGCGAGGAGGAGTTTCCACTGGTATCGGAGGATTCTTCTGAAGAATCTCCGGAGGAGGAATCAGTTTCAGAATCGGAATATTCCTGAAGATTGCCGTAGTCATCAATATAATATTTATCTCTGGAGCCAATATATGTGGTTCCGGTGGCATCTTCCAGCCACACACTGCCGTCCTCATAATAATAATGAGGCTCAAAATAACCGTCCTGTTCGGTCCAGCCGGCATCGTTGCCTTCCATCAGTTCACCGGAATCCGGGTCTGGGGCATAATTACCTTCCCCGATATATTCATCCTCGGAACCATTGCGGTACCAGTAATCTCCATTTTCATCCTGCCAGATGTACTGACCGTCATCGGTTGGAGGGTCAGAAGCGATGACAGGGACTGCAGATATGGAAAGAGCGATCGCGCCTGTTAAAAGAACTGAGATTTTTTTATGCATAGGCACCTCCTGATAAATTGCGCAACAGTTAGCTGCGTACTATTCTTTGATCATAAATTTTTACAAATAAAAAAGATCTGTTTGTTAAGTATATTGTAACAGACAGATCCCGATATCCGGAAATGTGAAGAAAAAGAGACATTTACGGAAAGCTGCGTACAGGTCTGGAAATATGTTATCCGATCGTGAAAAGGCCGGCTTACCGGCAGGTAAAAAGATATCCCTTCCCATAAACCGAGACAATATCATACTCATCGGTATCTTCGGCACCGATCTTGGTCCGGAGGTTAAAGATATGCCGCCGTACCGTGCTGGTATCTGTTCCTGCACAGCTGCCCCATACCGCTTCGTAGAGCTCCTTTGCAGAAAAAATCTTCTCCTGGTTTTCTGCAAGGAGACGCAGCAGAGAGAATTCGGTCCGGGTAAGGCCTGTGTCGGCATTATTGAGATATGCATGGCCGTCCGAAAGATCCAGCCGCAGGCTGCCGATGGTGATCTGACGGGAGGACTGAAATTTTTCTTTAATTTTTTCTTCCATTCGTTTCTGGCGTTCCAGAAGCATCTGGATCACGGCCAGAAATTCATCGAAATTATAAGGTTTGGTGAGATAATAGTCGCCTCCCTGCTGAAGTCCTTCTACCCGATCCCGGATATCACTTTTTCCGGTGAGAAAAAGAACCGGATTCATGGTTTTTTCGCGGAAGCGGCGGCAGAGATCCAGACCGTTTCCGTCCGGAAGCATAATGTCCAGGATAAGAAGATCCGGAAGCTGTTCTTCAAGCTGATGACAGGCTTCGGCGGCTGTCTGTGCAGTGCGGACATCGTAGCCACGGCGCCGCAGCATCCGGCAGTTGGTATTCAGCACCTGTTCTTCATCCTCGACCATAAGGATAAGTGATTTCTTTTCATTCATTTATGATTCCTCCTCCGGAAGTGAGAAGAACACCTGAGTTCCCTCGCCTTCTTTACTTTTCAGCCATATTTTGCCGCCATGGGCAGTGATGATCTGATGACAGACATAGAGGCCTATGCCGTGCCGCCAGTAATCCTTATCAGCGGAAACATAACCCTTGAGTGCGTTTTTTCGCATTTCTTCTGACATGCCGGTTCCGGTGTCGGAGACGCAGATGGTCTGCCAGCCCGGTTCGCCGGTAAGAGAAATGGTGATGGTTCCGTTTTGGTTGTGACGCTCTGCATTGGAGATTAGATTGGTGACAACCTGGATCAGCCGTTCCGGATCAGCAGAGATTTCCGGGAGTCCGGCTTGTGTCGTAAGGACCAGCTGATTGTTCTTTGGGCTTGGATGACTGCAGTAGTCTTTTTTTACAGAATACAAAAGACCGGACAGATCTGATGGGACAAGGGAAAGGGCAAGCCGTCCCTGCTCAATGGAAACCGTATCCATCAGATCCAGCACGATCCGGTCGATCCGCATTACCGACTGTTCAATGGTGCGGAGATTTTCTTGCATAAGAGAGAAATCCAGAGGCTCTTCCTCAAGGAGCTCGGAGGTGTCCCGCGCGTGGAGGGAAATGGAACTCAGAGGATTTTTAATCTCATGGGCAACGGTGGTCAGGAAGGTGGACTTGGCATTATCAAGGGAGCGCAGTCGCAGGTTCTGTTCCTTCAGAAGGAGCTGCTGCTGGTTATATTCCTTCAGATGAAAATAGAGAACACTGCCGCAGACAATACTTACAGAGACAAACGCCAGAAGGATATCTGCCAGCCGGTCTGCTTCCGTGGCAAAAGGAGTTACAGTGTCCGGGAAATGGTATGCAACCAGACACAGTCCCATATAAAGGAGAATCTCCAGCAGGGAAACGATCAGAGCGCGTCTTTTTTCCAGCATCAGCACGGTAAAAATAATAGCAAACACAAAGAATGCCGGCATGCCGCCACGATAACCGCCGCTGGTAAAAAACATTACCGGAAAAACGAGCAGAAAGATCACGACAATGGTGATCAGGTAGCAGCGCTGATATTTTCCACTGTAATAGGAATAAAGAAAAAGCCCTCCGGAGATTGCAACCAGCGCAAAATTGATCAGTACATTTCCCCAGGAACCGGTCCCGAGACTGAGAAAGGCCATGATCAGGCTGATCACAGTACCTCCCAAGGCGAGGATGTTGAACAGCCGGACGCGGAAATCCAGGGTGGGACTGAATAAAGAGTGAAAAATATTCCGGAGCTTCGGGTTTATATTGATAGGGATCACCTCCTGTTCTTAATGTAGGTTTGTATGCCTGCGGGCATCTTTCTTTTGGTGCTGTAATTATCGTAACTGTTATAATTGTATCATGCTGTCGTATAGTTGTGTACACAAAAAAATACATTTAATCCCATTTTCCTATTGACATACTATGAATAGTAGGTTAATATAAGTGTCAACAAAAGAAAGGGAAGAGGCTATGAACGAATACGGCTTTAATACAGGACTGCTCCACGGCACCAATGAGAAATATCCGCAGGGAGCCACACAGGTTCCAATCTATCAGAGCAGCGCATTCCGACATGACAGCGCGGAAGACCTGGAGAAAATTTTTGACAATAAAAAAATGGGCTTCTCCTATACAAGGATCAACAATCCTACGGTAGAGTCCTTTGAGAAGAGAGTGACCATGCTGGAGGATGGGATCGGCAGTGTGGCCTGTGCATCCGGAATGGCAGCGCTGACCAATGCGTTTCTGAACATTCTTCAGGCGGGAGATGAGATCGTGGCAGCCTGCGGACTGTACGGCGGAACTGTGGAATTGTTCGATGATCTGAAGCCTTTCGGGATTTCCGTAAAATATGTGAAAGAGAATAAGCCGGAAGCTTTTGAGGCAGAGATCACAGAGAAGACGCGACTTGTTTTTGCGGAGACCATTGGCAACCCCAAGCTGGATGTTACCGATATCCAGGCAGTTGCGGAAGTGGCACATAAGCATGACGTACCACTGATCGTAGACAACACGGTGGCAACCCCGTATCTGATCCAGCCACTGAAGCTTGGAGCTGACATTGTGGTTCATTCCTCTTCCAAATATATCAATGGAAGCAGCGATGCCATCAGCGGTATTCTTGTCTGTGGTAAGGGTCTGAAATGGGACCCTGACCGATATCCGGGACTTGCTCCATACCGGAAATTCGGACCATTTGCATACATCGCCAAGCTAAGAAACGGACTTTTTCGGAACACTGGCGCGTGTCTTGCTCCGCAGAATGCTTTCCTTAATAACCTGGGACTGGAAACCCTGGGACTTCGAATGCAGAGACAGTGTGACAATGCACTGGAGCTTGCGAGATTTTTACAGGGCCTGGGTGGTGACATTGAAGTAAATTATCCGGGACTGGAAGAAAGCCCTTATCACGAAATTGCGGAAAAGCAGTTCAGGAATGGCTACGGAGCTATCGTAACCGTAAGAACCGGAAGCAAGGAGAAGGCTTTTTCCATTATTAATTCATTGAAGATCCCGCTGATCATCTCCAATATCGGAGATACGAAGACACTGGTGATCCATCCGGAATCCACCATCGCGGCACACATCTCCGACGAAGAGAAGCTGCAGTCCGGAGTATTCGAGGATCTGATCCGTATCAGTGTGGGAATTGAAGATATTGAAGATTTAAAAGAAGATTTCAAACAAGCGATAGAAAATAACCGATAAAATCTAAGAGCTGCACCAGCAGAGAAATGGAGAGTTCGTTATGGCAAAAGTAGATTACGCTACATTAAAAAAAGGTGGTTTCATGAGACAGAAGCAGAAAAATAATTTTTCTCTTCGTCTTGCCTGTGTAGGCGGTACACTTACCGCAGAAAACCTTAAGAAGATCGCAGAGGTAGCTGAGAAATACGGTGACGGATATGTACATCTTACTTCCAGACAGGGAGTTGAGATCCCGTTCATTAAATTAGATGATATTGATGATGTAAAGGATGATCTTGCAGAAGGCGGATGCAAGCCTGGTGTCTGCGGACCGAGAGTCCGTACAGTTACAGCCTGCCAGGGCAACGCTGTCTGTCCAAGCGGAAATATCAACAGCTATGACATTGCAGTGAAATTAAATGAAAGATATTTCGGAAGAGAGCTTCCTCATAAATTTAAATTCGGTGTTACCGGATGCCAGAACAACTGTCTGAAGGCAGAGGAGAATGATGTAGGGATCAAGGGAGCGGCTGAGGTCAGCTGGAAAGAGGACGCATGTATCCACTGTGGTGTCTGCGAAAAGGCCTGCAGAGAAAACGCTATCTCCTTTGAGGATGACAAGCTGGTGATCGACACAGAGAAATGCAACTACTGCGGCAGATGTGCAAAATCCTGTCCGGTGGATGCATGGGATGTAAACGAAGCATACATCGTTTCCTTTGGAGGAACGTTTGGAAATCACATCAGTAAGGGACAGGAATTCCTTCCGTTGATCACCTCTGAGGAGCAGCTTTTCAGAGTGACCGATGCAGCGATCCAGTTCTTTGATGATCATGCAAATCCGGGAGAGCGTTTTAAATTTACCATCGACCGGGTAGGCGCTGAAAAACTTCAGGAAGTTTTGAAAGGAGCATACAATGGCTGATATTAAGATTGATGATACCGTAGATATTACCGATGTGGTCTGCCCGGTAACCTTTGTAAAAGCAAAGGTAGCACTTGAGGAGCTGGATGACGGACAGATCCTGGCGATCAAAATGAACGATGGCGAGCCGGTACAGAATGTGCCGAGAAGCGTGAAGGAAGAAGGACATCAGATCCTGAAGCTCGAAGACAACGAAGACGGAACTTATACACTGATCGTAAGAAAAGTTGAAGAATAGGAGAACAGAGAAATGACAATCACAGTTGCAGGAAATAAAAAAGAGTACGAAGACGGACTGAAGCTTACAGAGCTTATTGAGAAAGAGGATATTGAAAGTCCTGAGTATGTAACCGTAACTATCAACGATGAATTCATCAGCAAGGCAGACGTTCCGGAAACAGAGGTAAAGGACGGCGACGTTGTTGAGTTCCTGTACTACATGGGAGGAGGCGCAAGATAATGGCTTTTACAAATGAGCAGCTTGAGCGGTACTCCCGCCATATCATCCTGAAAGAGGTTGGAGTAAAAGGTCAGAAAAAGCTTCTGAATGCCAAGGTTCTGATCATCGGAGCCGGCGGACTTGGAGCACCGGCAGCTCTTTACCTTGCAGCAGCAGGTGTGGGAACCATCGGGATCGCGGATGCAGATGAGGTAGATCTTTCCAATCTTCAGAGACAGGTCATCCACACAACTGCAGATGTTGGCAAACTGAAAGTAGAGTCTGCGGCTGAGACCATGAGAGCCATCAACCCGGACGTTACTGTAAATACATATCATACCTTTGTAGATTCCAGCAACATCATGGATCTGATCAAAGATTACGATTTCATTCTTGACGGAACAGACAACTTTCCTGCAAAATTCCTGATCAACGATGCCTGTGTAATGGCTGAGAAACCGTTTTCACATGCAGGAATCATCCGTTTCCAGGGACAGCTGATGACTTACGTTCCGGGACAGGGCCCATGCTACAGATGTGCGTTCCAGAGCCCGCCGCCAAAGGATGCCGTACCGACCTGTAAGCAGGCTGGCGTGATCGGAGCCATGGGCGGAGTGATCGGAAGCCTTCAGGCAATGGAAGCGATCAAGTACATCATCGGACAGGGTGATCTTCTTACAGGAAGACTTCTTACCTACGATGCGCTGAAGATGACATTCCGTACCGTGAAGCTTCCGAAGAATCATCATTGCCCGGTATGCGGCGATGATCCGACGATCACAGAACTGATCGATTATGAGCAGGCTGTGTGTGAACTGAAGCATTAATAAACACTGATCACAGAAACGAAAAGGTGTCTGCTGGTGCAGATACTGTAAATAAGTATAGAAACCCATTGGAGGCTGCGAAGAAATGCTGAAATTAAAAAAAGAAGATTACGAGAAAATATTAGACCACTGCAGAAAAGGACTTCCCAATGAGTCCTGCGGCCTTCTGGGCGGGACCATTGAGGACGATGTAAAAACCATAGAGAAGGTGTATCTGCTGACAAATATCGATGAAAGCAACGAACACTTTTCCATGGACCCGAAGGAACAGCTGAGCGCGATCAAGGATATCCGTCAGAACGGATATCAGATGATCGGAAACTTTCATTCTCATCCGGAGTCTCCGTCAAGGCCTTCCGAAGAAGATAAACGACTTGCATTTGACCCGAACATCGAATATCTGATCCTCTCCCTTATGGATGCAGAAAATCCGGTGTTGAAGGCCTTTGGTGTAGATAAAGAGAAAAATGTAACTGTACATGAGCTTCAGATAACAGAGTGATGAGTATGAAAAACAGATTAAACACAAAGGAAATTACAACAGATGTGCTGATCATAGGTGGAGGTACCGCAGGCTGCTATGCGGCGCTGGTTCTCTCAGAACAGAAAGCCGGCAGGGTACTGATCGCAGAAAAAGCAAATATCAGACGAAGCGGCTGTCTGGCAGCAGGTGTTAATGCAATCAATGCCTACATTGTAAAAGGCCGCAAGCCGCAGGATTATGTAGATTATGCAACAAAGGATGCCGCCGGGATCGTAAGGCAGGACCTTCTTCTTACAGCAGCGGAGAATTTCAACGAAGTTACTGCAAAGATGGAAAAGCTTGGGCTTGTGATCCTGAAGGATGAAAATGGTGATTATGTAGCCAGAGGAAACCGTAACATCAAGATCAACGGTGAAAATTTTAAACCACTTCTTGCTGATGCAGTTCATAAAGCTGAGAACGTAGACGTTCTGAATTATGTAAATATCACAGACCTTCTTGTAAAAGACGGACAGGTTTACGGAGCGGTTGGTTTCTCTATTATGGAAGAAACCGCATACATTATCCGGGCAAAGGCAGTTCTTGCTGCAACAGGCGGAGCGGCCGGACTTTATAAGCCGAACAATCCGGGATTTTCCAGACATAAGATGTGGTATCCGCCGTTTAACACAGGTGCCGGATATGCAATGGGAATCCTGGCAGGTGCGGAGATGACGTCCTTTGAGATGCGTTTTATAGCACTTCGCTGCAAGGATACCATTGCTCCTACGGGAACCATCGCACAGGGTGTCGGCGCAAAACAGATCAATGCAGCTGGCGAGATCTATGAGACAAAATACGGACTGACCACAAGCGAGAGAGTTTACGGAACAGTTCGGGAAAATCAGCTTGGCCACGGCCCGTGTTACCTGAAGACTACAGGGATCACGAAGGAACAGGATGAAGATCTTCTGAAGGCTTATCTCAACATGGCACCGAGCCAGACTCTGAAATGGATCGAAAGCGGAAAGAGCCCCAGCGAGCAGGATGTGGAGATCCAGGGAACAGAGCCGTATATCGTAGGCGGTCATACAGCCAGCGGCTACTGGGTAAATACAGGCCGTGAAACCACGGTAAAGGGGCTATATGCAGCCGGTGATGTTGCAGGCGGATGTCCGCAGAAATATGTAACAGGAGCTCTTGCAGAAGGAAAGCTTGCAGCATTGGATATGGTGAAACAGTTTAAGGCCGGAACTCTGAAGGAAGCAGATGTTCAGACTGAGACAGAGATCAAGGTTCAGGAAGGGGAAATTCTTTCTCAGTACGAAAAGTTCCGAAATGAAGACGCACCGGCATTTTCCGTGGAAGAGCTGGAAGAAGCTATGCAGAAAGTCATGGATGAATATGCGGGAGGAATTGCTTCTAATTATCAGTTTAATGAGAAGCAGCTTGCTCTTGCAGATGAAAAAATCCTTCAGCTTCAGGCTCTTGCCGAAAAAACAGCGGCAGCAGATATGCATGAGCTGATGTTTGCATACGAACTTCGTGAGCGTCTCATTGTGTGCCGTTCACTGATCGCTCATCTGAAAAACCGCAAAGAGACCAGATGGCATTCTTTTAACGAAAATCTGGATCATCCAGAAACAGATGAGAAATTTTATAAATATGTAAATTCGAAACTGGAAAACGGCGAGATCAGGATGATTTTTCGCGACATTGTAAAGGAGGACACATATGAGCATACGAATTGATCAGAAAAAATGTGTTGGCTGCAGAAAATGCAGTGAAGTATGTCCGGGAACCCTGATCGTCATGGAAGGCAAAAAAGCCGTGATGAAATATCCGAAAAACTGCTGGGGCTGCGTTTCCTGTGTAAAGGAATGTAAAGCCGGTGCCATCGACTTTTTCCTTGGTGCGGATATCGGTGGGAACGGAAGTATCATGAATGTAAAAAGCGAAGGAGATATCCTTCATTGGATCATTACAAAAACGGACGGTTCTACATCCGTGATCGATGTGGATCGACGGAATTCGAATAAATATTAGACCAGAAGATAAGTGCTGCCGGTTCTGGCGGCCGGAACAGGAGGATGAGATCAGATATGAGTGGATTATCACATTTGGATGAGCTGGAAGCAGAGGCAATTTATATCATCCGTGAAGTTGCAGCAGAGTGCGAGAAGCCGGTAATGCTTTATTCTATAGGAAAAGACAGTTCTGTAATGCTTCATCTTGCAATGAAGGCTTTTTATCCGGAGAAACCGCCATTTCCGTTTCTTCACGTAAATACAACATGGAAATTTAAAGAGATGATCGAGTTTCGTGACAAAACCGCGAAGGATCTGGGAATCGAAATGCTTGAGTACATTAATCAGGATGGTGTGAAGCAGGGTATCAATCCTTTTGACAGCGGCTCCGCATACACAGATATCATGAAAACGCAAGCACTGAAGCAGGCTCTTAAGAAATATGGTTTCACAGCTGCTTTTGGCGGCGGTCGTCGTGACGAGGAGAAAAGCCGTGCAAAAGAGCGTATCTTCTCCTTCCGTAATGCAGAGCAGGCCTGGGATCCGAAGAACCAGCGTCCGGAGATGTGGAAGCTTTATAATACGGAGATCAATAAAGGCGAAAGCATTCGTGTTTTCCCGATTTCCAACTGGACTGAGACGGATATCTGGCAGTATATTAAGAGAGAAAATATCCCGATCGTTCCTCTTTATTTTGCAAAAGAGCGTCCGGTTGTATACAGAGACGGCAACATTATCATGGTGGATGACGACAGAATGCGCCTGAACCCGGGGGAGGAGCCGCAGATGAAAAAGGTCCGTTTCCGTACTCTCGGATGCTATCCTCTGACAGGTGGTATCGAGTCTGACGCGGAGACACTGGACGAGATCATTGACGAGACCTTAAGCTCTGTGGAATCTGAGAGAACCACACGTGTTATTGATTCCGACGGCGGAGCTGCAAGTATGGAAAAAAGAAAGAGAGAGGGGTACTTCTAGGATGAGCGGATTACTGAAATTTATCACTTGCGGAAGTGTAGATGATGGAAAATCTACACTGATCGGTCATATTCTTTATGATTCCAAGCTTTTATATGCGGACCAGGAAAAAGCCCTTCTTCTGGACAGCAAGGTAGGTTCCAGAGGTGGTGCCATTGATTATTCTCTTCTTCTGGATGGCCTGATGGCAGAACGTGAGCAGGGAATCACCATTGATGTTGCGTATCGTTATTTTACAACCGATAAAAGAAGCTTTATCGTTGCGGATACTCCCGGACATGAGGAGTATACAAGGAACATGGCGGTTGGAGCTTCCTTTGCTCAGCTTTCCATTATTCTTGTGGATGCGAAGCAGGGGGTTCTGGTCCAGACAAGGCGTCATGCACGTATCTGCGCTCTAATGGGTATCCATCATTTTGTATTTGCTGTTAACAAAATGGATCTTGTTGATTACAGTAAGAGTCGTTTTAATGAGATCGTAAAGGATATCAATGAGCTTTCTGAGACTCTGGGGCTTCAGGATGTTGTGATCATTCCTGTCAGTGCTACAGAGGGTGATAACGTAACGAAGAAGTCTCCGAATATGCCCTGGTATACGGGGAAAGCTCTTCTGGAGCATCTTGAGACTGTGGATGTTTCAGAGGCTGAGAATGTCAGCGAGTTTTATCTGCCTGTTCAGCGTGTTTCTCGTCCAAATCATGAATTTCGCGGTTTCCAGGGCCAGATCGAGAGTGGCCGGGTTCATGTAGGTGATATCATCACAACGCTTCCAAGCAACGAGACAGTGGCTGTTAAGACGATCCTGGTGGGCAGTGACGATCGTGAAGAGGCTGTTGCAGGCCAGGCTGTTACGATACAGCTGGATAAAGAGGTGGATGTAAGCCGTGGATGTGTTCTTACCAATAATAATGAGATCCCTGTTGCAAAGGGCTTTGAGGCTACGCTTCTATGGATGGATGATTCCAGGCTTGAAGTGGGCAAGGAGTATCTTGTGAAGGTTGGTACGAAGAAGATTGCTGGTGTGGTTAAAAGTATCGAGTTTAAGACGGATGTGAATACCGGGGAGCATTTGCCTGCTGATACGATTGTGAAGAATGAGATTGCTTTGTGCAAGATTGGACTTTCTGATAAGGTTGTGCTGGATGAGTTTAAGAAGAATAAGACTCTTGGTGAGCTGATCTTGATCGATCGTGTGAGTCATATGACTTCTGCTTGTGGTGTTGTGGAGTCTGTGGATACTGAGGGTGAGAAGCCTTATTTCCAGAAGGATGATGTGAAGGTTGGTGGTTATGTTTTTGAGGAGTTTTATTTTAACCTTGAGAATGCGCTGCTTTCCAAGGCGGATAAAGAGGTTAAGACTTATCATGTAGGGGATGTGGTGCCTGTTGAGGGTGACAGCTTTGAGTATCCGGGCTATTTTGATATTGTTTCCCTGGAGGATAATGCGGCTGTTCTTATCCGTGATAAGAGGGTGCAGGATATTATTCCGCTGGATGAGTATGTGTTTATGGGGCTTCCTGTTGTGGATGAGAGAGGTTTTGCCCTGGAGATCCGCAGTAATGATGATTATCAGATGTTTTTGAGGGAATTTGAGGCTACTGATAATAAGTCGGAGTTTCATAATAAGTGGTTTAAGTTTGAGACTTACAGGAGGATTGTCTGCACGGATAATTTCTGGATGATCTGATGTTGGGTTACTTATAGTTTCTATAGTTATGTGTGTAAGAGGCTGCATGTGCGGCCTCTTTTCTTTGGGTGTTGCGGGATTTCGTGGTTTGACGGACGCCGAGGAGCTGGCATATGGGCGGGACAGGCTTCGTCGGTGGAAACTACTAAGACTCTGAAAGGTGGCTAAAAGCGTTTTCCAAAAGTCCGAACTCGCTGCGCTCAGACAGCGAACTTTTGAAAAACAACGCCACCTTCCAGAGCCTAAGTAGTTGTCACACCTCCTGCAGAGCGCCCCGCCCATATGCCAGCTCCTCGGCTGTGCACACAGGCCGGTTGCGGAAAGTGAACAGTTCGAGATAGTATTCAATGATGCATGGCAGTAGAGTGTCATACAGAAATTGTTCAGGAGGAATGTTGTATCTAAGAATCAGCTCGGCACAACGTTCCGGAATAATATCGGCTCAGACAGTAATCAGCTTGGCATAAGATTCCATAATAAAAGTCAGTCGCATTATATATCGAAGATGTAGCGCTTGTTCCGTGCCCAAGAGGGTGAGGGGCAGGGAAGCCCTCGGACTTCGGAACTCTGAGATGGACTTCCCCTGCGCTGTCCACACGGACAGCGTGTCGTGCGTAGCCACCTGTCTAAGGGGATAATATGATTGGTCAATCGCGCTAAGATAAAATTAATGTAAAAAAATGAAAAAAAGGTGTTGACAAAACTTATATCTTTCGGATATAATTAACCATGCGTTTCGGATGAAAACACAGAAGAAATGCACTCCAATTTAATAAGAAATTATAAGTTCGGAGTCTGGAGAAGTACTCAAGAGGCCGAAGAGGTGCCCCTGCTAAGGGTATAGGTCGCTAACGCGGCGCGAGGGTTCAAATCCCTCCTTCTCCGTTGTTTTTTTGGAAAAAATAAATTTTTCAAAAAAATGAAAAAACTTGTTGACAAACGCTTGCGGATGTGATAAAGTAAACAAGCTGTCAGCGAGACAGAGATTCATCAAAAAAGAGTTTGAAAAAAGTTGAAAAAAAGTACTTGACAAACGATTTGAGATGAGATAAAATAAACGAGCTGTCTGGGAAACAGACGCAACAAACCTTGATAACTAAACAGTGAAACACATACGATTCTCGAAAATTTCTTTACATTTAAAGAACGGTTTAAACAAACCAAAAGCAGTAAAAACGAGAGATAGCCAAACGGTTGTCTTGAGTAAATGAATCAAACATTTTATCAGAGAGTTTGATCCTGGCTCAGGATGAACGCTGGCGGCGTGCTTAACACATGCAAG